>PDWJ01002082.1_pt1 | contig 49531 bp, 43 predicted proteins | sample 1430881 | NCBI WGS metagenome assembly PDWJ01 (sample SAMN01162460, study PRJNA174530) | Oral metagenome, whole genome shotgun sequencing project. | biome: Marine environment; feature: Marine mammal; material: Swab sample of the gingival sulcus; isolation source: swab sample of gingival sulcus...
ATCGCAGCGATTTCAAGCGAAATAGCGCCTCAGCCCAGAGCTGCCGGCACCCTCTCAGCCAACGACCCAAACCTATAATGCAAGCTAACTCACGAAAAAACGCGAAAGCCAGGTGATCGCATCGGCCAGCCATCCGGAACCGGACGCACGATGGACACTCGATGGACACTCATGGACACTCAACCTGGCTCCGATGGACGGACGTTGACGGACGATCAACCATCAACCTGGCTCCGATGGACGGACGATGGACACTCAACCTGGCTGATGGACACTCAACCTGGGTCTGGTTACGTACGTACGGGTAGGTTACGGGTACCGTTGGTTTCGGGTTCTACAGACCGCGGATGAAGCGCCACTTTCCGTCGATATGGAGCAGTTGGTAGCGGTTGTAGTCAGCGATGCGCTTGTAGTGGGGGCGGTAGTTGGGGTGCTGGTAGACGAAGGTCGCGTCGATCCAGGCGTCGACCACGGCCTCCCGGCCCTTGACCATGACCCGCTGAAACTCGATGCGGTAGTGTACTCGCTTGGCACGCTTGAAGCGGCTGACGAGCAAGTGCTTTAGCCGATCGAAGTCGATGTCGTCCTCAGGTTCCGGTGTGCCAGCGTTGTCCTGGTAGCTCGGGTGCACCAGGGTGAGGATCCGCGCGGCGTCTTTGCGCACCATCGCGTCGCGGTATTCGGCGATCACGCCCAGCAGCTCGCGGTTGCCTTTGGTGTCGGCGATCTTGGTGTTGGGGATCAGCTTCTGTTTGTCACAGGCCCCGGCGGCCAGCAACAAGCCCAGCAGCGCCGGCAGCGCGAGCCACGTTCGCCGCGCAGATGTCATCATCGTGCTCATTCAGCTCCCTCGTCGCCGTGTGTAGCGTCCTTCGTCTCGCTCGTAAAGCCGTCTGCGCCACAGCACCAGCCCGACCAGCCCCAGCCAGAGCGGTGTCAGCCCGCTCGACCCGACGGGTGCGCAGCAGCCCCGACAGCCAGTCTTAAGCACCGGTGCCTGCACGCGCAGCTGGCGCGACACCGTGACCTCGGCGCCAGTCTCGTCAACCAGCGTCAAACGGATGGTGTGGGTCCCCGCCCCAGCGAAGGTGTGGACGACCCGCTTGCCCCGCGCGCCATGGCCGCCCCCGAAGTCCCAGAGATAGGTCAGGATGCGGTCGTCTTGGGCGTCTTTCGTCCGCTCCGCTGAGAGCAGCACGGCCTGCCCCGGCGCCGCGTCGAAGCGCTCGTCCACCTGCTGCAACGCCAACCCTCCGGCCACAGCCATGTCGATCACCGGCCGCGGTGGCGCGTTATCCCGCGCCAGCACGGCGCGCAGGCGCATCCGGCGCACGGTCTTCGGCGAGGGTGGCCAGCTACGCGCCGCGGGCAGCTTCAACCGCAACCAATAGCGTGTCTTGTCGCCGCGTCGCTCGATCTCTCTGACCTCGGGCTGGGGCATCGACGCCAGAGGGTCAGCGCTATCAGCCGCCGCGGCGAGGCGGAAGCGATAGCCCAGAGGCCGCGTGGGCAGCTCCCAGGGCACGCGGATCGTCAGCTCTCGAGGGAGGCTCGTGGCGACCTCGCGCTCATTGCGCTTGTTGGCCAGCGAGCGAACCCAGAAGTTGCCCGTGGGCACGCTGCGCAGCCCGTGCTTGGCCGAGAAGTCGACGACCTTCAGCTGGTCGCCCTCGGCCTCAAGCAACCGATAGCCCCAGTAGGAGCCCTTCTTTACCGAGCTCGCAGCGCTCGTCGTGCGGATCAGCTCAAGGCGCTTCTCGACCCGGTAGGCGCCGATCCAGCTGCCCACGGGGTAGACGTTCCCTCCGTCGGCGTGCACGTGACCGCTGATGTAGTAGCCGCCGTAGCGCGCCAGCGCCGCAAGGAAACGCGAGGCGCTGTTAGCCTTGGCGCTCTCCTTTTTGCGCTTGTCTTTGGGATCGCTGTCCCATTTGTCGTCGTAGTTCCACTCCTCGAAGTGATTCGAGCCGATGGGGTCGGTTGGGAAGGGCTCGTTGGGGTGGTAGCGATCCCCCTTGGCGTTGCCGCGGGGATCGTGGTGCCCGAAGACCACCGGCACCAGACCCCGCCGGCGCGTCTCGCGCAGCTCACGCTCGATCCGCGCCAGCTGCGCATCGGTGAGGTAGCCGCCATAGTTGTCGACCGCCGGCGCACCGAGGTGCAAGTCGAGGATGTCCATATAGATCGAGAAGGCGTGGCGACGCTCCGGCGTGCCAGAGTAGGTGTTGACCGCGATGAAGCGGAAACGCCCAAAGTCGAACGCGTACTCGTCGGGGCCGAGCTGCCGCCGCCAAAAGGCCAGCCCGTCAGCCTGTAGATCGGCGTAGAGCTGCTCTTTGATGTCGCCATAGACACAGCAAACAAAGACCCAGAGCCGCTCCCAGGAGAGACTGCCGTCGAGGTGTTTCTTGCAGCCGATGGCGCCGGTGAGGGCGCGAACGGCGCCCCCTTTCAGCCTCACGGTGTAGATCGCGTAGCCGTCATGGTTGCCCGGAATGGCAAAGATCGGCAGCCGCGCGCGCAGCAGCTCGCCGCGAGCTTGCTTGTACTCGGCGGTGAAGTCGAGGCCAAAGATCAGGTCGCCAGTGTGTAGCACGAAGGCTGGATCGAGCAGCTTGATCTCATCGAGGCCTTGGCGCGTAATCGCCTCATTGAGGCGCTTGGCGTCGGCCTGCGCCGGGAACGACCTGCTGTGCATGGCACGCCCCAGGAGCGTGTAGCTCGGGTCCCAGAGCTGGTGATCCGTCGCGACCACGAAGCGAAAGCGCTCTGGTTCGCTCGGACCGTGCACCCGCACGGCGTTGGGTTGGTTGTCGTCGATTCCAGGCGCCACGAGGCGGAGGTCATACACATCGCGTGCCAGCATTCGCGGAGTCTCCACGGTCAACCGAAGATGCTGCCCCCCCTCACGGCTCCAGGCGACCAGCGGACAGCGACGTGGGGTCGCCCCTTTGGCCAAGAGGTAGATCTTCCAGGCGGGATCGATGCCCTTCGCAGATGCCGTCCTTATTCGAGCCCCCGCCGCTCCAGCGCCGGGATCGACCGGCACAATCGCCTTTCCATCCGGTCCTTTGGCGATACGCACCAGTAGATCGAAGCGTCCACCCCAGCGCGCCAGCGCCGGCGAGATGAGCGTTGGCCAGACCAGCCGCCGGACCTGGCGATCGATCGCACGCTTCTGCTTCACCGGCCGCTCGGGATAGCGTAGATCGACGGGGCCAGGCGCTGGACTGGCGAAACCATCGCCAACGGCAAGCAGAACGATGCAGGTGAACGCGGACGTCCATCGCAGGGGGCCTAGATATCTCGCGCATCGTCGGATCATGCGTGGTGGCAGCCTACTTCCGCCAAAGGTGGTGGGCAAGTCTCCCTGGTTGCTTGAGAGGCCTCGATTTGACCTGCGCCCCCAGCTGCGTATCATGGCGAGAAAAGGAGCAAAACATGCCGCCCGAGCCAACCGGCGCCCCTCCTCCCTGCGGAGGACCTCCTCCGGTCCCGAGCGACGCGCCGCAGCGCGCGCCCGAGGATAGCGAGGCGCCGCGACGCTTTCGCGAACTCGACGATGATGAGCGTCGTGAGCACCCACGCTTCGAGGTCACCGCTTACGTCGACTACACGGGCAGCGAGATTCTGCTCTACCACCACATCGAGAACCTTAGCCTGGGCGGGATCTGCATCCGCACGACCATGCTGGAGAGCCTCGGCAGCAAGGTCGATCTTGTGATCAACTTCCCAGATCTCGACAAGACCGTGTCGGTCATCGGAGAAGTGGTGTGGGTCAACGAGCATGAGCCGATGGACATGGGGCTGCGCTTCCTCGACCTCGACGAGGAGCGGCTGGCGGTGCTCCGCGAGTACATCACCAAGGAGCGGAACCGGCGCCCCTTCGCGCCATCCATAGCGCGTTAGACGGACCATCGTGTCATTCAGGCAGGGAGCGCCCATGAGGCGTGTCAAACTGTCGAGCAATTGGCCACAGTGTGGGATCATCTCCTGGCCACGAGGGAAGAGCTGGAGCAGGCGTTGCTGAGTCAGGAACAACGAGATCGGCTGATCGAGGAGCACGTGGACTACGCACGCGGGTTGGCTTTGCGGATCTTCCGCGACCTTGGCGAGCCGAGCACGATCGACCTCGACGACCTGATCGCCTATGGCCTTCGCGGATTGACCGAGGCCGCGCAGCGCTTCGATCCAACCCGCGGAGCGGCCTTCAACACGTTCTCCTACTACCGGATCCGCGGCGCGGTCTATGACGGGCTGCGCGAGACTGGCTGGCTCAACCGCAGAATGGCGCGAGCGCGAGCCGACGCGGGGATGGACGAGTTCCTCGCCAACCAGGCCGACCGGCAGGCCGAGGTAACCGCGGGCAAACAGACCACGGCCCAGGTCGCCGAGGACCTCGCCAACACCCTCGATGACCTCGCGACGATCTTCCTCACGGCGATGGACGGTAGCGCGGGCCACCCCGAGCTCCCCGACGAAAACGCGCCGCGGGCCGATGAGAAGGTCGAGATGGAGCAGACGACCACCTCGCTGCGGCGCGCGATGCAAACCCTCGACGAACGCGAACGGCGCCTGCTCGAGCTGCACTACTTCCAGGGACTCTCGCTGAGCGACGCCGGCGCGCAGGTCGGCGCGAGCCGCTCCTGGGCCTCGAGGCTTCATTCCAAGGCGATCAACTCGCTGACCCAAGCTCTCAGACCCACGCTCCTCGCCGACACGAGCTAGCAGTCTGTTGATGTAGAAGCCTCAGCACCCACTCGGGACCGAGCCGGGTGCTGAGCTGCCGCGCCGATTTCGTAGCCGAAGACATGAGCCATACGGGTGGTACGGCGAACGTTCTGAGGCCTAGAAAGCCGCCGGCAGTGCGGTGCCCAGCGACGGGAGGCATTTGTGGGGATGCTCTTAGCCCGAACCGAGCGAGGCGACGCCAGTCGAGCCGAGATCGCGGAGCGAAAACGCAGCCATCGTGGTGCTACGGCGAGTTTGAGCGACCAAGAGTTCGGTTCGAAGGGCTGGTCGCGATGGGAGGGCTCGATCAACAGGCTGCTAGAGCGCTGATCCGCTTACCGGACCGAGCTGAGCGAAGGATTCGGAATCACAGCGTAAGAGCGAGAAGGGCGCCTGCTGGTAGCACGCAACCGACGAGCAACAACCGCTGTGATGTCGCAGACCAACGCGGCGACGGGAGGTACCCCACGACTGGCCGTCAGCTGGTCGTCAGCTCGGCTTCACCTCGCGGCTCAACGTCTTCGAGAAAAAGAACGCAACATCTTGGGGCGGCTGCCGATAAGCCGGCATCTCATAACGGACCCGCGTCCGACAAGGAGAGCCGCATGAAGATCAACCCCCCCCACGGGTCGAGCCGCGCCGCCTCGGCCTCGGGCAAGACCCTCAGACCAAGCAAGGCGAGCAAGACTGGCAAGGCCTTCTCTCTCGACAAACCATCGACCCCACCAAAGACCAGCGACGCCACAGAGGCCTCGGCGACAACAAAGGCCTCGCGCAGCGCCGCTGTCGAGACAACGCCGACCATGCCCAGGGCGCTGCAGGACCTCGAGCAGCAGCGTAAGCGCATCGACAAGCTGCTGGCTCAGGCCGCCAGCGGGCGCAACTTCTCACCGCAACAGCTGCTGAAGCTCCAGGCCACCGTCTATCGCTATGGCCAAGATCTCGAGGTGCTCAGCCGCGTCGTCGACAAGACCGTCGGCGCCCTGAAACAGACGCTGAACACCCAGGTCTGAGCCCTCTGAAAGGGCGTGACGGCGGCGGCCAGCGCCGACCTTGTTGACCAGGTGGCGCCGCGTGCGCTACTCAACAGTCCCGCGCGATCCTTCGTGGGCGCGGCAACAGGGGAGGAGCCGTGGACCAACGCTCACTCGTCAGACGTTCGACTCGCATCACGTTCGCACTCACCTTCAGTCTCGCTGTCGTACTCAGCTGCGCCGGCTGTCAGGTCGAGATCTTGCACGACCTCGATGAGCCTCAGGCCAACAGCGTGCTCGCAGCGCTCCAGAAAAGCGGCATCAGCGCGAAAAAAGAGCGCGTCGCTAGCGGCTCCAAGGCGACCTACACCGTCGCCGTCTCCCGCGACGAGGCGCCCCGTGCCTGGCAACTGCTACGCCAGCACAACCTGCCGCGGCGCAAACAGCCCGGCTTGGGCGAGATCTTCGGCGCCAAGCAATCGTTGGTGCCCTCGAGCGAGGAGCAGCGCGCGCTGCTGCGCCACGCCCTCGCCGGAGAGATCACCCACACACTCCAGAGTGTCGATGGCGTGCGAGAGGCCCGCGTGCATATCGTGCTGCCACGGCGCGACCCGCTCGCAGCCCCCGACGCCAAGAAGCCGCGCCCTCGCGCCTCCGTGCTGCTGAAGGTCGCCGGCAGCGCGCCGATCGGTATCGACGACGTCCGCAAGCTCGTCGCCGGCGGCGTCGAGGGGCTGGCCAAAAAAGACGTTGAGGTCGTCATCGCCAACAGCAAGGTCGGTGCCAAGCGCACCACGCTCGCCAAGGTCACGACCGCCTCCGTCGGCCCCTTCCAGATCGCCGCCGGCTCTCGCGGCGGCCTCCTCGCGACCCTGATCGTCGGCGTGCTGCTGATCCTCGTGCTGGCGTTGGGGCTGATGTTCTTCGCCCTGCGCTATCGCGCGCTCAAGCGCCTCCGCGCTGAAGAGACCTCCGCCGGCCGCGCCCGCAGCGCCGACATCGAATCCAGCCTCAGCCTCCTCGGCCGCTCCTTCGACAAGTCGCGCTCGCAAGGCGGCTAGAGCGCTGACCCGCTTACCTCCCGTCGCCGCGCTGGTCTTCGACATCACAGCGGTTGTCGCTCGTCGGTTGCTTGCTACCAGCAGGCGCCCTCCTCGCTCCTACGCCGTGATTCCGCATCCTTCGCGCAGCTCGGTCCGGCCGGCAGCGCGGTGCTCGGCGACGGGAGGAATGTGTGGGGGTGCTCTTAGAGCCAGCGCGCGTTGAAGCGGGCCGCTTACTCGGAGAGGCGGAAGGGGTAAGTGATGCTCGGCTCTTTGCCCGTGAACTTCGGGAAGCGGGCGCCCTTGACGGCCTTCTTCACGCAGGCGCCGGTGTCGGTACCGAAGAACTTGCCGCGGATCTTGATGTCCTTGGGCTTGCCGTCGCGGGTGATCGTCATCTTGACGCGGGCGGTACCCTCGACCTGGTACTTGTCGTAGCAGGCGCCGACCCGCGAGTTGAGCTTGCGCATCGACGCGCGGATCTGGTTCATCGAGAGCGTGGTTGGCCCCTTGGGCGCGGCGGCCTTGGGCGCGACCTTCTTCTTCGAGGCCGAGCCGCCGAGGGCGCTGTCGAGCAGCGAGTCGAGGTCGCCCTTCTTCTTACCCGCGGTCTTGGCTGCCTTGCCCTTACCAAGTGCCACCTTCTTTTGGGGCTCCGCGGTGGCGAGCTTCTTGGCGACCTTCGCCGGCGCGACCTTGGCGCCTGCGGCGCGCTTCCGAGGACGGCGCTTGCCCTTGGCTGCGACCTTCTTGTCGTCCTTGTCCGCGATGCTAGGCTTGGCGCGATCGTCGGCCTTGGCCCGATCCCCGGTCGCGGCGCCACCATCGCCGACCTTCTTGGCCGAGGCGAGCATCATGGCGTCGGATGACGGCGCACCCGTCGTCCCAGGTGTGCCCGTCGTCCCAGGCGTCCCAGTTGTCTCAGGCGTCCCAGTTGTCTCAGGCGTCCCAGTTGTCTCAGGCGTGCCAGTTGTCTCAGGCGTGCCCATCGTGCCAGGCTTGGTCGCGGTTGGCGATGAGGGGCCACCGGCAGACAGGGTAGGCTGAATCGTATTCCGCGGGGGGGGGGGCTGCTTCATCGACTTCTTGTAGATCAAGAAGCCTCCCACGCCGATCGCCGCAGCGAGCACGAAGGCCACAGGCCAGCGATAGGCGCCTGCTGGCTCTGGTGGTGGTGGCGGCGCTGGGGCTGCGGTGGGCTCCTGGGACGACACGGCCATCACCCCGGTGGTGCGCTTGGTGCGCTTGGGCTCTGGGATGCGCAGGGCTTCGAGCGCTGGTGACGACTTGAAGAAGACCTCGTCTTCGTCGCCTGCCCCCTTCTTGCTCGCGGCCGCGCCGCCGCGCGTCACGGCCTCCTTGGCTGCCGCGCCGTCCGCGACCTTCCCGTCGCTCTCACCGTCGAGGCCTTCCTCGATCTTCTCCTCGACGGACGCCAAAAAGGAGTCGAAATATCCTTCCGGCGGGACGGGTTCGTAGTGGCTCTTCAACAGCATGTCCAATGCTCCCTGGTCTTGCTCATCGAGCGCCGTCTGAGCGCCGCCGTTATGCTGCTCGTGATCAGCGGGCATCGGCGGCTCCTCGCGCTCGTTCCGAAGGGCTGTCTTCTTCCCTTCGCGGTTCGTCGCTCAAATAGCGGGCAAGGCGCTCGCGGAGCTTGCGCCGGGCCTCGTGTACTCGCCAGGCCACCGTGCCCTCGGAACAGTCCAAGATCGTCGCCGCGTCGCCATAAGAGAGGCCATCGAAGATGACCAACACACAGGTGACACGTAGGGTTTCGGAGAGCTCATCCATCGCCGCCGCGATATCGGCGACCATCCGCTTGAGCTCGAGGTTATGCCGCGGATCTGCCGCGGCTTGTTTCGCCAGGTGTTCGGGGAGCGGGAGGTTCTCGAGATGCTCGGCGTCGAAGCGCACCTGCGGGCGACGTTTGCGCCCTCGCAAGTGGTTGAGCGACACGTTGACGACAATGCGATAAAGCCAGGTGAAGAAGCTCGAGCGGACGTCGAAGGACGGCAGCCCTCGATAGGCCCGGACGAACGCTTCTTGTGACACATCGTCGGCATCTTGATGGTTCCCTAGCATCCGGTAAGCGGTGCGATAGACACGCTGCTGATAGTGGCGGACCAGCTGCCCGAAAGCCTTGCGATCCCCACGGCGGGCGAGCTCCACCGCTGCCCGGATGTCCTCAGTCATGGCCTCCTACTATAGGTGCGGCCTGCGGGTAGGACAAATGCTTTCAGGGCTTTCTTGGGTGACGACGACGAATTCCGCGAATTCGCAAAAGCGCAATCGTGAGAGCAACTTAGACGTCAGCGTCGGCGAGCGGCGGATCCTCACCGCGGAGCACCTGGAGCTTGGCCATCGCGCGAGCCGCGCGGCGCTCGAGGCGCGCGGCGAGGGCGAGCCGGCGCGCGCGGGCGCTGCGATCAGCGGCGGCGTTAGCCCCGCTCTCGACCCCGACCAGCTCGTCTGTGCAGCGATCCGCGTCGGTGATCGCCGAGGTCAGGTCGTCAGCGAAGGCCTGGCGCAGCCGTCGCCCCCGAGCCGCCGAGCCGCCAGCGGTCAGCGCGGCAACGTCGACCAGGCAGAGGTCGAGCAGCCGCTCGATCAACGCCAAGACGCGGGTCTCGAGCGCCACCTGGCGAGCGGCGTCGACGACCTCGGCACGCAGCGGCTCGAGCGCCTCGGAGCGCGGCATGATCGTGTTTCCGCTAGGCCCCCGACTCACCAGAGCCAGAGCCTTCGGTCAGCCGCGAACCACCATCCATCTTCGCCTTCAGCGCGGCGAGCTCGTCCTCGATCTTCGGGTTGCGATCCGCGTCACCCTCGAGGGCGCGAAACCTCGCCTCGGTCGCCGCATCGCGACCGTCCATCGAGGCCGTGATCTCCTGCATCTCCTCCATCGCCTCGATCCGCCCCTCGAGGGCGTCAAACTTGGAGAAGGCCTCGCCGCCGCTCAGCCCGCCGGCGTGGCCTTGCTTGGCCGCCTTGGCGCGCTGCTTTAGCGTCTCCTTCCGCGCCTGGACGTCCTTGAGCCGCGCCTCGAGCTGCTTGAGCGAAGACTTCAGCTCGTCGACATAGCTCGCCTGCTGCGCCGCCAACGTCCGCGCCTGCTCGAGGTCTTGGTCGGCTGTCATCTTTCGCGCCAACGCCTCGCGAGCGAGGGCGTCATCGCCGGCACGCACCGCCTGCTCGGCCCGCTGCTGCCAGCGCTCTGCCTCGCGACCGCACTCGCCGACGTGCTTCTCGGCGCGCTTCGAGTCGGCGGTCGCGCTGACCACCTCCTCTTTCGCTTGCTGAAGCCCCTGCTCCATCTCGACGATCAGGTACTCGACCTCCTTGGCCGGGTCCGTCATCTTGTCGAGCAGCTCGTTCATGTTGCTCTTGATCACGCGGTTGATGCGCCCGAGGATGCCCATCTTCTTTCCCTCCTAGCTCGCCGGAACGAGAGCTCGCTATTCGCCGTCGCGTAGCTTGGCCAGGCCGTACTTCCGATACATATGACGGAACTGATCGTAGGTCAGGGCCAGCCGCTCCGCCGCGTCTTTCTGGCTCCACTCGTTCTCGGCCAACGCGCGGATCAGCAGCTGCCGCTCGAAGGCCTCGACCTGCTCGCCGAAGCTCCCGGACCCCGGCGTTGGCATCGCGTCACTGGAGCCGCCGCGCCGAGGCAGCGCGGCCTCGACGTCGACGGCCGTCAGCTCCTCGCCATCGGCGAGATAGACCGCCCGCTCGACGACGCTCTTCAGCTCACGTACGTTGCCCGGGAAATCGTAGGCGGCGAGCACCGCCGCGGCCTCCTTGCCGATGCGGCGGCAGCGCACGCCGCCGATCTCGACGGCGAAGCGCTCGGCGAAATGCGCCGCGAGGGCGAGGATGTCGCTCTTCCGATCGCGCAGCGGTGGCAGCTCGAGCACCTCGAAGGCGAGCCGGTCGTAGAGGTCGGCGCGAAACGTGCCCTCGGCGATCGCCGCCTGCAGGTCCGCGTTGGTCGCCGCGATCACCCGCACGTCGACCTCGAGCTCGCGCTGCCCGGCGACCCGGGAGAAGCGCTGGTACTCGAGCACGCGCAAGATCTTGATCTGAAACTCGACCGACATGTTGCCGATCTCGTCGAGGAAGAGCGTCCCGCCGTCGGCGAGCTCGAACTTGCCCGCCTTGCGCGAGGTGGCGCCGGTGAAGGCGCCCTTCTCGTGGCCAAAGAGCTCGCTTTCCAGCAGCGTCTCGGGCACGGCGCCACAGTTCATCACCACGAAGGGCTCGTCGGAGCGCGGAGAGGCGCGGTGGATCGCGTGGGCTACGAGCTCTTTGCCCGTGCCGCGCTCGCCGAGGATCAACACCGGCCGGGGCACCGGGGCGACCCGCACGACGCGCTCGAGCACATCTCGCATCCCGCCGCTGTCGCCGATGATCGTGTAGCGCGACTCGCGGTCGGCGGTGAGCTTCTCGACCCGCTGCTGCAGCGAGCGGTTCTGCTGCTCGAGCTCGTCACGCTCCCGCGAGAGCGCGAGCATCCGCTCGAGCTTCCCCACCGAGAGCTCGAGCTTGTCTTCGAGGTAGGTGTCCTTCTCGATGAAGTCGGCCGCCCCCTCCTTCACCGCCTCCACGGCGGTCTCTACCGAGCCCTTGCCGGTGAGGATCACCGTAGGCACGAAGGGGTGATCGGCGTGGATCTCACGCAGGAAGTGCAGCCCATCGGGTTGCGTCGGGCCGAGGTCGAGGTCGAGCAGCACCAGCGCCACGTCGGCGGCGTGGGTGCGTAGGTGGGCCAACGCGTCGGCGCCCTCGGCGAAGGCGTAGACCTTCTTACCCCTTTCACCAAAGATCTCGCTGAGCAGCTCCCGCACCTCGGGCTGATCGTCGACGCAGACGATCTGACGCGGGCCGTTGTTGTCGATCACGACATCTCCCTCGATATCCCCTTATCCCCTATTCAGTCCTCGATCAGGTACTCCTCGGCAGCGGCCGACCTGAGGACTCGCGCTAGCGGCGTCTGCAGCATGCCATGGCGGGTTTGGCTCTCCAAGTGCACCGGCAACCAGATCCGCACCGTCGTGCCCTCACCCGGCGAGGAGTCGAGCTCGAGCCGCCCGCCGTGGGCCTGGACGATCCGCTCGCAGAGCGCCAGGCCGAGCCCGCTCCCGCCGCTCTTGGTCGTGTAGCCAGCGCGGAGCACGCGCCGCAGGTCACGCTGCGGGATGCCAGGGCCGCTGTCACACACCGAGAGCTGCACAGCCCGCCCCTGGGCGACCTCTTCACTGGTGATCAACACCTCGTCACCGTCCCCCGCCGCCTCCACCGCGTTTCGCAGCAGGTTGACCAGGGCCTCGAGCAGCTGCACCCGCAGCCCGCGCACCTGCGGCAGCCCTTCGGTGAGGCGCAGCCGCACCGGCGCTCCGACCTGCTTGGCCGCCTCCGCCGCCAGGGCGTTGAGATCGAGGGTGTCGACGGTGGCGATCTCCTCGCGCAGCGTTCGCAGGTAGGCTGCCCACTCGTCATAGATTGCCGAGAGCCGCTCGTGCAGCTGGGTCAGGCGATCGCCAGCCGGACCGTCGCTCTTGCGAGCCAGGCTCCGCAGCCGCGAGCCGACCACGCCGAGGAGGTTCTTCAGCTGGTGTCCCTTGGCGGCGATGCCCTGCTGGGCGTCCTCCCGCGCGACCTCGATCAGGGCGTAGCAGAGGCTCCCCAGCATGTCGGAGCCGAGGCCGGCGATATGTAGCCGCTCGAGCGCGTCACCTAGCTGCTGCGGCGACCCTGCCGCGTTCAGCACACGGGCGAGGTTGCGGTAGGCCGTCTGATGCTGCGGATCGCCGATCAGGGCGCGGACGAACCAGCCCTCGGCTTCTTCGAGCTCACCGGCGCGCAGGGCGATCACGCCCAGGTTGTTACAGGCCGTGCCGTCGCGTGGCAGCTCGGGCAGCGCCCTGCGATAGCAGGCCGCCGCCTGCTCGGCGCCCTGCGCATCGTCGTCGTGGATGCTCGCCAGCAAGAGCTCCACCCGGGCCCGGCTTGGCCGCGAGAGCTGCTCGTCGTCGAGCACCTCCTCGAGGATCTCGATCGCTCGGCGTCGCGCCTCGGCGTCGCGACCCCGGCGTCGCGCCAGCTCGAGGGCCAGCGCCACCCGGGCCTCGACCAGCGCCTCGCCCGCCACCTCGAGGGCTCGCTGCCTCGCGGAGCGCTGATCGGCGAGGAGGCCCTCGACGAAGCGCGCCTCGGGGGCGACGTGCTCGGCGAGGGTCGCCCCCCAGGCTTCATCCCCGCCGGCAACGGCGAGCAGCTCGGCCAGCTCCTCGAGGTGCCGCGGTCTCAAGGTCTCGAGCCCCTCCAGAGCGGCCTTCAACATCTCCTGCGCCCCGAGCTCGTCGCGCTCGCGAAGCGCCAGCGCGGCCCGGCCGAGGGTCGCCCGGACAGCGACGTCCTCGGCGACCTCCTCGCTCGAGAGCAGCTCGGCGACATGTCGACGCGCTTGCGTTCGGTCCCCCGCGCTGAGCGCGATCTCGGCGGCGAGGAGCGCGGCCTCGCCATGCTCGCGGGAGTCGGTAGGCAAGCGTACGAGAGCCTCGCCGCAGCGTCGCCTCGCCTCAGGGAGGTCGTCGCGCTCGAGAGCCAGCTCGGCCAGCTGCGCGCTGGCGCGGCCGGCTTGCTCTCCCTCGACCAGCCCCTCGAGGGTACCCCGCGCGGCGGCCCTCAGCCCCAGCTCGCGATAACGTCCCGCGAGCTCGAAAAGATCTTCGGAGCTCGCCTTGGACTGCGTCCTCTTCTCCTCCATCAGCAGCTAGCGTAGTACGTCGCCGCGTCCGTGGCGACGCAATGTAAGAGAGAGGTAGGCCGAGCCGTGGGCGAGATGCCCCCTTGACCGAGGTGGTGCTGACCCAGCTGCGGCTTTGACAGCTCCCGGGGGAGGTGATAGCAGTTCGTTAGGAGCATCCCCACCCATTCGGGACCGAGCCGGGTGCTGAGCTGCCGCGTCGGTTTCGTAGCCGAAGACATGAGCCATACGGGTGGTACGGCGAACGGTCTGAGGCCTAGAAAGCGGCCGGCAATGCCGTGCCCGGCGACCGGAGGCATTTGTCGGGGTGTTCTTAGGGCAATCGCCTGATTATGCTACTTTTTTCGCAAATCCACGGCCAACAGAGGCAACTCGAAGCGCTCCGCAGAGCCATCGACTCGGGCAAGCTGGCCAACGCCTATCTCTTCAGTGGACCTGCCGGCGTCGGCAAGGCAACAACGGCCCTCGCCTTCGCCGCGGCGCTAAACTGCGAGCAAGCGCCGGGACGTGGCTGCGGAGCCTGTGGACCGTGCGAGAAGCTCGCCGGGGGCCACCACCCCGACCTGCTGACCCTCGTCGCAGAGAAGCAGTTCATCGTGGTCGATCAGGTGCGCGCGCTCGAGCAGCGGCTGGCCTTTCCGCCCCACGAGGCACGCTACCGGCTGGTGCTGATCGACGGCGCCGACCGTCTCAACCCGAGCGCAGCGAACGCGCTGCTCAAGGCGGTGGAGGAGCCGCGCCCGGGGACGCTCTTCGTGCTGGTCAGCGCGGTGGTCCACCGCGTCATGCCAACGCTGATCTCGCGCTGTCAGCGGCTGCACTTCGCGCCGCTGCCCCGCGAGGCGGTCGAGTCGGCGCTCGAGCGCGCCTTGCCCGACCACGACCCAGAGCGCCGCGCGGTCGCGGCCAGCGTCTGCGAGGGAAGCCCCGGGCGCGCGTTCGGTCTGCTCGAGGGCGATGGCCTCGCGGCCGCGCAAGCGACCCTGGATCAGCTCATGAGCGCGGCATCTGGCTCGCGAGCTGCGGACATCTTCGCGGCCGCGCAGGAGGCAGGGCGCGACAAAGCGCATATCGCGCAGGTCCTCGACTTGCTCCGGATCCGCTTGCGCGACCTGCTGCTGGCGCAGGCTGGGCTCGAGGGACGCCTCGCAGGCAGCAGTCAAGCTGACAAGGTCGCTGAACGCGCCCGAGCGCTCGGCCTGCCTCGAATCCGCAGCCAACTCCGCGCCGTACAGGAGGCCGAAGAGGCGCTCTTCGGCAACGTCAACGCCTCCCTGCTGCTCGAGAACCTGGCGCTGCGGCTGCGTGAAGAAGGACTGAGATGAGCGACGAAAAGCCCACCGGGCCCAAACCTTCCTCGGCGAGTGGTGATGGCGGCGGCCAGCGCCGTGAGGGCGTCGGGCGGGGACGACGACGACGGGGACGACGACGCTCCAAGGGTGACGGCGAGCACCGCGGCGAGAGCGCTCAGCGCGCCGGCGCCGCGGGTCAACGCCAGGGCGTCGGAGGTCAGGGCGTCGGAGGTCAGGGCGTCGGAGGTCAGGGCGTCGGAGGTCAGGGCGTCGGAGGTCAGGGCAGCGAGGGCGAGCGCTCGGCGCGCCCCGCGGGCGAGGGCCGAAGCCGACGGCGACGGGGTGGACGTGGACGCGGACGCTCACGTGGTGAGGGTCTACGCGGCCAGGGTCCACGTGGCCAGGGTCAGCGCGGCGAAGGTCAGCGTGGCGACCCGCGCAGTGAGGGCCCGCGCGGTGAGGGCCCGCGCGGTGAGGGCCCGCGCGAAGACAGTGAGCGCCGAGCCAGCTCGGGAGCCGACGGTGAGGCTCCGCGCAAACGCCGCCGCCGACGACGTCGTCGCCCCGACAGCGACGATCGCTCGCAGGAGACCCAGAGCGCACGCCCAGCAGATCCGCGAGAAGGAGAGCAGCCTCCGCGAGTCGATAGGAGCGCTGCTGCGGCCGCCCCAGCAGCCGACGACGGGCCCCTCTCCGAGCTCGACGCCGGCTGGGATCTCGATGACAACGAGCTGCCGACTCGTGCTGACGACGGACGGCCAGCGCCCACCCGCGATAGCGCCGACGCCGCCCTCCCCTTCCCCGATGTCGCCCTCCGCGAGGCCGCAGCGGCCGACAAGGCCGGCCCCGTGGAGCCAGATGAGGATCTCGAGCTCGGCGAGCCCGGCGCCGCGCTCACCGACGACGACAGCCTGCTCGATCGCCGCCTCTGCCGCCTGGTCAAGGTACAGGTCAGCACCGCGCCGATGGTCGAACTCGACGCTGGCGACCTCGAGGTCGCCGCGGGTGATCAGGTGATCGTCGAGGCCGACCGTGGCCTGGCCCTCGGGATGGTGCTCGGCGCCCCCGAGCGGCGGATGGTCAGCAAGCGACCGCCGCGGGTCGTGCGCAAGGTCGGCGACGCCAACGCCCGCCTCGATCGCGCCGCCCAGCGCGAGCGCGAGGCCTACGAGTACTGCCGCGACCGGATCCGCAGCCGCAATATGCCGATGAAGCTGATCCGCACCGAGTTTCTACAGAGCGGCAACAAGGCGCTGTTCTACTTCGCCGCGGAGAACCGCGTCGACTTCCGCGACCTCGTCAAGGATCTCGCGCGGCGGCTTCATGTCCGCATCGAGATGCGCCAGATCGGCGTGCGCGACGAGTCGCGGATGTCCGCCGGCCTCGGCCCCTGTGGTCGCGAGCTCTGCTGCTCGTCGTGGATCCTCGACTTCCAGCCGGTGAGCATCCGGATGGCGAAAGACCAGAACCTGGTGCTCAACCCGACCAAGGTCTCGGGGATGTGCGGCCGGCTGAAGTGCTGTCTGGCCTACGAGCAGGCGCTCTACAAAGAGGCGCGCAAGTCGCTGCCGAAGGTCGGCCATCGGGTCACGACGCCCAAGGGCAACGGCCGCGTCCACGAGATCGACATCCCCCGCCGCATCGCCCGCGTGCTCCTCACCGACGGCAACATCGAGACCTTCAAGGCCGACGAGGTCCAGCGCCAGACGTGAGCGCGAGGCAGTGAGACCACGCTGGCAGGTCGTAGGTGTCGTGCCGACTCTTGCTTTGGCCTCGAGCGCTGATCAGCTTACCTCCCGTCGCCGCGCTGGTCTGCGACATCACAGCGGGTGTCGCTCGTCGGTTGCGTGCGACCAGCAGGCGCCCTTCTCGCTCCTACGCCGTGATTCCGCATCCTTCGCGCAGCTCGGCCCGGTAAGCTGATCAGCGCTCGAGCAGCCTGTTGATCTAGCCCTCCCGTCCCGACATCCGTTCTTTAAGAAATATTTAATATTCTTGAACCGTTAGATCATCTTGAGCGATTGACAGGTCGGGCGGTCATCCGATAGCCTCTAGTCCTACCTGGTTGGTAGCAGATTGGTTTTTTCGCCCGGAGACCACCTTGCCCTGCGAGAGCCGACCCGACGCGCGTAAGCAACCCCGTGTCTCCTGTACGCTCTCTGTGCAGGTCCACGCCCCCAGCGAAGACGTCCTCCTCTTCACCTACGCGACCGATATCTCTCATGAGGGCGTCTACGTCCGCGCCAATCGACCGCTGCCTGTGGGCGCCCGCGTCCACCTCGATCTTCAACCTCATGCCCCCAATGAACGGTTGACGGTCGACGGCAGGGTGGTGCGCATCGTCGAGAATGGCGCCGGCCCCCGCGGCATGGGCGTGGCCTTCGTCGACACAGATGAGCACGCCCGCGAAGGTATTCGCCGCCTCGTCGAGCGCATCGACCACCGCACGATGCTCGCCATCGGCGACGCCGAAACCTACTCCACTTACGCTCGCGAGCGCGGAGCCTGCGCGTAGCTGCGACGACCCACCCGCTGCCCCGCTGATGACGCCTGATGGCCCTGGGGGCCGCGGTGTCGCCTCGGGGGGGTGTCGAGGTCGACCTTGGTGGAAGCCGAGGGCGAAGAGGTGGCACACGGCCTCGAAGCGACCGTTGGCCACCGGCGCGCCGGCCTTGTTGGGCGTCAGCGGCACGATCGACTTGACCAGGCTACCGCAGCCCTCTTGTGAGCCGAAGTCGCCGCAGGGCCTGCGCTTCTCGTAGAGCAGGGCCGCGTAGCCGACGTCGAAGCGGTAGCGCCCAACCTGGACGGCTGGCGCCGAGGGTCAGGCCGTAGCGCTCCAGGGAGAGCACGTCGAGGCACGTATGCTGATAGGACGTCTTCTCCCCGGCGTTTACGTCTTCTCCCCGGCGTTTACGTCTTCTCCCCGCCGTTCACGTCTTCTCCCCGGCGTTGACGTCTTCTCCCCGGCGTTGACGTCTTCTCGCCGCCGTTCACGTCCTCTCCCCGCCGCCCGAGCTCGGCCTGCGCGCGCTCCCGCGCCGCGCAATGCACCTGCAGAAGCGCCAGCGCCGCTGGCGTAATCCCAGGGATCCGCTGAGCCTGCGCCAGCGTCCGCGGGCGACGCGCCTCGAGCTTCTCCACCACCTCGCGGCTGAGCCCGCAGACGGCCTGGTAGTCGACGTCGTGGGGCAGCCGCTGCGCCTCGAGCCGCGCCAAGCGGGCGGCGTCGAGCTCTTGTCTTTCGATATAGGGCGCGTACTTGATCGCGATCTCGAGCGCCTCGAGGTCCTCGGCGAGCAGGTCGGCGCCCTGCTCGTCTTGGGCGAGCCCCTCCTCGAGCACCCCAGCCGCCCGCAGCAGGGCCAGCGTGACCTCCGGCCGACGCAGCAGCTCGATCAGCGGCTGGCCGACCCGCGCCGGCACCGTGCCAGCGCCCTCGAGCCGCGCGTCGAGTGACGCGAGGATCGTGGCGTCGCGAGGCACGCGCCCCGCTGCCAAGGTGGCGCCGAGCTGCTCGCGCCGCGCACGCTGCGCGCAGTAGCGGGCCCAGCGCGCGTCGCCGATCAGCCCCAGCTCGCGCCCGAGGGGCGTCAGCCGATCGGCCGCGTTGTCCTCTCGCAGCAGCAGACGATACTCGGCGCGGGAGGTGAACATCCGGTAGGGCTCGCCGCCGACGCCGCGGGTCACCAGGTCGTCGATCAGCACGCCGGCGTAGGCCTGGTCGCGACGGAGCACCAGCGGCTCTCGCTCGTCGAGCTCGCGGGCGGCGTTGATCCCGGCCAAGAGCCCCTGGGCCGCGGCCTCCTCGTAGCCCGTCGTGCCGTTGATCTGGCCGGCGAGATACAGCCCCGGCTGCCCGCGCACGGCGAGGCTCGCCTCGAGCGCCGTGGGGTCGACATAGTCGTACTCGACGGCGTAGCCGTAGCGCACGATCTCGGCCCGCTCGAAGCCTCGGATGCTACGTACGAGCTGCTCTTGCACCTCGTGGGGCAGGCTGGTGGAGATCCCGTTGGGGTAGACCAGCTCGGTGTCGAGGCCCTCCGGCTCGACGAAGATCTGATGACGATCGCGATCGGCGAAGCGCACGATCTTGTCTTCGATGGATGGACAGTAGCGGGGGCCTCGTGAGGTGATCGCGCCGGAGAAGATCGCCGAGCGGTCGAGGTTGGCGCGGATCAGCTCGTGGGTCTGCGCGTTGGTGTAGGTGATATGGCAGTGGACCTGCCGCAGCGGTGGCCTGCTGTCGGGCCAGGGCTCGCCGGCCGAGAGGCGCGGCGGCGGCACGTCGCCGGGCTGCGGCTCCATCGCCTCGTAGTCGAGGCTGCGCCGGTCGAGGCGGCAGGGGGTGCCGGTCTTCAGCCGCCCCATCGGTAGGCCCAGCGCCGTGAGCGCCGACGAGAGCGCTGTCGCTGCGGGCTCGCCCTGTCGGCCGCCGGCACGGCTCTCGTCGCCGACGTGGAGCATCCCGCCCAGGAAGGTCCCGGTGGTGATGATGGTGATCCGCGCGGCGAGCTCGCTGCCGTCTTCGAGGCGCACACCACAGACGCGCCCCGCCTCGTCGAAGCGCAGCCCCGCCGCGCCACCGGCGAGAGCGCGCAGACCTGGCTGCTCGCGGCAGACGCGCCCCATCAGCGCGCTGTAGCGCTGCTTGTCGCATTGCACCCGGGTGCCGCGCACCGCCGCGCCCTTGCGGGTGTTCAGCCGTCGAAAGTGGATCCCGCTGGCGTCGCCGGCGATGCCCTGCTGTCCGCCGAGGGCGTCGATCTCGCGCACCAGGTGGCCCTTACCCAGCCCACCGAGGGCGGGGTTGCAGGGCATCCGGCAGCAGGCGTCGAGGTCGTAGCTCAAGAGCGCGACGCGCTTTCTCAGGCGAGCCGCGGCGAGGGCAGCCTCCACACCGGCGTGACCGGCGCCCACCACCAAGATGTCGAAGCCTGTGTCGATCACGGAGCTCACGAGGATCAGGGTCGCTACTTGTTCTTGGTGGGCGACTTGCACGCGGGCGAGCCGGGCGGGTGATGGGGCGCGAACGTGTAGACTTTCAAGCGAAAACGAACCACGGCCTTGGTGTACTGGTCGTCCCCCTTCTGCGCCCGGACGCCGCCGAAGGTCGCGCCCTTCAGCATCGCCGAGCCGCAGGGGTCTAGCACACCTCGGGGCAGCTTGTTGACGAAGGCGCGCCAGATCGCCATCTCCTCACGGCTGCAGGGGCTAGCCCCGATCCCGCAGGTCATATGAAACGAACGGTACCAGCTCGGCCCCCCGTCCTGCGGCTGGCCATACTCGTTCATCGTCAGGCCGAGCTGAAGCCCGACCTCCGGATCACGGCGCTCCCCGTAGACGGTGAAGGGATGACGTCCCGGCGGGAGGTCAACATAGAAGCATTGTGGATGCACCGTGCTCGGCGGCTTGTAGTAGACGCCGTGAGAGCCGACCTTGACCCAGACCGCGGCTGTTGAGCGCGGGATCCGCAGCTCGAAGCGTTTATGACCGGCGGGGATCCCCTTCTCCTTTTCCGCGTCGGCGCCACGACAGCGACAGACGCCGTCTTTACAGCGCTCGGCGGCGAGCTTCAGCGTGGTCTTCGCGGCGAAGCTCGGTAGCGTGGGCAAGGTCTTGCCGGCGCAGCCCGCTCCGAGAGCGGCCACGGCCAGCGCCAGCGATAGGCGTCGAGAGCGTGTCATCTCATCAAAATGACACGAGAGCGGCCCCGAGATGTCGCTTTTTTGCCCGCCGTACGGCCTCTCCCTATGCTCGCCGAGGGACGTGACGCAACGCAAACGTGCCCGCGACCAGTCGGAGAGGCCAGATGGGCGATATCGATCTGATAAAAGGCCAAGAGTTGGGGGGGGTTCGGGTACGCACGCGGATCAGCGCAGGGCCTCGCGGCTGGGTGTGGTCGGCGGTCGACCCGCTGATCGGGCGCAAGGCCGTGGTGAAGGTGGTGCAGGTCGACAACGCCGCGCCGGAGGGCCTCCGCGCCAAGACGGCGGCCTGGCTCGCGCGCTGGGGCGACCTCCGCGTGCGGGGCCTCTCGAGCCCGCTGGCGGCGGATCAGCTGAGCGGCCCCTACATTTATATCGTCCGTGACTTCGCGCCGGGGCGCTCCCTGCGCGAGCTCGCCGAAGGGAGCGTGACCCTGGGGCAGGGGTTGCGCCTGATCGCTCGCGCCGCGCGGATCATCTCCGCCGCCCATCGCGCCGGCCTGGTCCACGGCAACCTCTCGCTGGACAACATCTTCGTCACCCCTGCCGCGTCGGGCGAGGCGGGACCTCAGCTGACGATCACCGACGCCGGCGTCGCCGATCTCGCCCCGGAGGAGCGTGAGGGCGAGGTGCCGACAGCAGAGGGAGACCTCGCTGCCCTCGGAGCGTTGGCCCACCTGCTGATCTACCACTGCGCGCCGGATCCGAAGGTGCGGCGCTTCGATCCCCTCGGCGGGCTCCTCGAGCGCGCGATCGATCCCCATCACCCCGAGCGCTTCCCCGACGTCGTGACCCTCGCCGAGGCGCTCGAGGAGCTGCGAGAGACCTACCCGGGCGTGGACCGCCCGGTGGTCGGGAGCCTGGCCGAGGCCGACCCGCCCAAGGAGAGTCGCGAGGTCGAGGAGCTCCAGGAGCCCCCGCTGCCCCCGACCGCCGCGACCAAACGCCCCGGGCTCGGTAGCGTGGTCCGGGGCGTCCTCTGGCTGGCGTTCTGCGTCGCAGCGCTCGCCGTGACCTATCGGCTGCTGCTTGACCGCTGGCCGGGACAGAGCGTCGAGGCACCCACCACCACGGCCAAGCTCGAGCTCCGCACCGAGCCGCCCGGCGCTCAGGTCAGCGTCGAGGGTCAGCAGCTCGCCGGGCGCACACCGCTGACCATCGAGGTCGCTCGGGGTCGCCCCCTGGAGGTCGCGATGACCCATCGGGGCTATCGCAGCTGGAGCCAGACCATCGCCCTGGCCCTCGACGAGGAGCGGCGCCGGCTGCGGGTGGAGCTGAGACCCCAGGCCGTGCGATGGGGCACGCTGAAGCTCAGCGCCAACGTGCAGGCCGATTTCTTCCTCGACGGGCGCTGTGTGGGCACCCAATCTCGCGAGGTGACCCTCGCGGAGGTGCGAGCCGACGTGACCCATCGGCTCCGCGTGCGCGCGCCGGGACATCGCACCACCACTCGGATCGTTCGAGTGCCAGCAGGCGAGGTCAAGGTCCTGGACTTCAACCTCTCGCCCGAGCTGGCCCGCCTCCGGGGAGACCTCGCGCCTCGCCTTCGACCACCCGGTGGGTCGCGTTGACACCTGGAGCCACCACAAGTAAGCTCCATCTAGCAGTCTGTTGATTGAGCCCGGACCGAGCGAGGCGACGCCATTCGAGCCGAGATCGCGGAGCGAAAACGCAGCCATCGTAGTGCTACGGCGAGGTTGAGCGACAAAGAGCTCGGTTCGAAGGGCTGGTCGCGACGGGAGGGCGAGCTCAACAGGCTGCTAGGCTTTTGGGCTCTTTTTCGGCGTTTTCATGCGTTCTGATCCCCTCCACTGTTGCCATCCCCGCTATCGGCTCCTCGCCATCTCGGCGAGCGCGCTCTATCTGCTCGCGACGTCGGCGCTCTCTTCGGGCTGCGCGACCTCGAAAAAGAGCACCCGCGCGGTCTCCTACTCTCAGACCGCGGCCTCCAACTACCGCAAGGGCCAGGCAGAGCTGAAAGACGAAAACTTCGCCGAGGCGCGGAAGTACTTCAGCTTCGTCAAGAACCGCTTCCCCTTCTCGCGCTACTCGACCCTCGCCGAGCTGCGGCTAGCCGACTCGCTCTTCGCCGAGGAGAAGTTCACCGCGGCGATCGACGCCTACAAGCTCTTCGTCAAGTTCCACCCTACGCACCCCCAGGTGCTCGACGGCTACGCCGAATTCCGCGTCGCCGAGGGCTACGTGAAGCAGATCCCCGGCGACTGGTTTCTGATCCCCCCGGGGCATGAGAAAGACCAATCCGCCACGCGCCAGGCGCTCGCCGAGCTGGTCCGCTTCAGCCGCCGCCATCGGCGCAGCAAGCACGCCAAGGAGGCCGCCAAGCTGCAGCGCAAGGTGCTCCGCCGCCTCATCGACCACGAGCTCTATGTGGCTCGCTTCTACCTCGATCGCGACAAGCCCAAGGCGACGATCCTGCGCCTCGAGGGGATCTTGCGGCGCTATCCCAACGCCGGCGCTGATCCCGAGGTGATGATGCTCCTCGGCAAGACCTATCTGAAGCTGAACAGACGAGAGAAAGCGCAGGCGACCTTCGCCTCCCTGGTCAAGAAGTACCCCAAGGACGCCAACGCAGCGAAGGCGAAGCTCTATCTCCGCTATCTGGCTGGCCGCTGAGCGAGACTTGAGAGCACCCCTACATATTCCTCCCGTCGCCGGGCATAGCACTGCCGGCCGCTTTCTAGGCCTCAGAGAGCTCGCCGTACCACCCGTATGGCTGATGTCTTCGGCTACGACAGCGGCTCGGCAGCTCAGCACCCGGCTCGGTCCCGAGTGTGTGGGGAAGCTCTTGAGGCAGACGTCACGAGGCACGAGCCGCACCAGGTCAATTGTGCGAACAAGGGTGGCGCGAGCCACGCCCACGACGAGCGACGAGCGACGATGGACGACCAGATCCGACATCTACTGATCAAAGGACGCGAGCACTATGAGAACCGGGAGTTCGAGCAGGCGGAGCGGATGCTCACCCGCGTGCTCGAGAACAACGGTGGCTTCGCGGACGCCTACAACATGCTCGGCGTGATCTATCACGATCAGGGTCGCTTCGCGCAGGCACAGGCGTGCTTCGAGCAGGCGCTCGAGGTCAACCCCGCCTACACCGAGGCCGCGCTGAACCTCGCGGTGACCTACAACGAGCTGGGCAAGTACGCCGACGCCAAGCGCGTGTACTCGGAGGCGATGCACCGCAGCCGCAGCCAGCCGCGCTCCCTCGACTTCTTCGCTCGGGGCAAGCTCTCCAACATGCACGCTGACCTCGCCGACGCCTACCACGGTATCGGCTTCTTCGCCGAGGCCGTCCGCGAATACCAGAAGGCCCTCGGCCTCTGCCCCACCTTCGTCGACATCCGCACCAAGCTGGCCAACACCTTCCGCGACATGGGCGAGCTCGAGAAGGCGATCGAAAACTACCGGCAGGTGATCGAGACCAACGCCACGTATATGCAGGCTCGCCTACAGCTCGGCGTCACGCTCTATATGGCCAAAGACCTCGAGGGCGCCATCGAGGAGTGGAAGACCGCTCTCGAGCTCGACCCAGAGAGCCGCACGGCGAAGGCCTACCTCAAGATGGTCGAGAAGGCCGCCGCGACGAGCGAGAGCTCGCAGGGCGCGGATGGCGCTGCCGAGAGCCGGACGACTGGCGACGACGACGCGTGACCAACGCGCCTCCCTTCAAGGCTTACGAGCAGACACGGCTGCGCTGTCCCGATCTACCCGAGACCGGCGGCGCCGTAGTGGAGCCCCAAGACTTCATCGTCGAAGAGCTGCCGGCCTATACGCCTCAAGGCAGCGGCGAGCATGTCTACGTCTGGATCGAGAAGCGGCAGCTGACGACGCCTCAGGCGATCGCCCGGCTGGCGCGCTACGCGGGCGTCGCCAGCCGTGACGTCGGCAGCGCCGGGCTGAAGGATCGTCACGCGATCACACGCCAGTGGCTCTCGTTCGCGGGTCCGAAGGCCGACGGGCTGAGGCGCTACGACGACGAGGACGGGCGCCTCCAGGTGCTCGAGGTCACGCGGCATGGCAACAAGCTGCGAACAGGCCACCTGCGCGGGAACCGCTTCATCATACGCCTACGTGACGTCGTACCCGACGCCCGCGCCAAAGCGCTGCCCATCCTAGGACGCCTTGAGGAGCGCGGCTTGCCCAACTACTACGGCGCTCAGCGCTTCGGCCGGGACGGCGACAACGCCGAGCGAGCCTGGCGGGCGCTCGTGGGCGAGGGCCGCTTGCCGCGCGACCGACAGCGGCGCCGATTGCTCGTCTCGGCGCTCCAATCGCAGCTCTTCAACGAGGTGCTCGACGCTCGCCTGCGCGCTGGCGAGACCGAGCGGCTGCTCGACGGCGACGTGCTGGCCAAGCGAGAGAGCGGATCTCAGTTCGTCAGCGAGGATGCGGCCACCGACCAGCGTCGCCTCGACGACGACGAGCTCGTGATCACCGGCCCGATCTGCGGCCCCCGGATGACCCGCCCCCGCGAGGGAAGCGAGGCGCGCCGCCGAGAAGACGAGCTGCTCGCGGCGCTCGGTTGCAGGCCGGAGGACTTCGAGGTCTTTGGGCGGATCGCTCGCGGCGGTCGACGCCCGCTGCTGGTCTTTCCCGAGGATCTGACGATCAGCGGCGTCGAGGGGGACCCGCGGTCGCTGCGGATCTCCTTCGCGCTACCAGCAGGCAGCTACGCGACGGTCCTATTGAGAGAGCTGACGCTCTCTCGTTCGTCGGGCCCGATGCTGGGCTAGCCGGTGTTGGACAGGCGGCTCGAGACAGGCGGCTCGAGACAGGGCTCGAGACAGGCGGTTCGAGACAGGCGGTTCGAGACAGGGCTCGAGACAGGCTACTCGAGCTGCTCGAGGTACTCGTTGAACTGATCCCGCGCGATCTCGATGCGGCTCATGCCCTCTGGCGCGAGGCGCACGTCGAGCTTCGCCCCCTCGAGGTCGAAGCTGCTGCCCTTGACGGTATCGGGATCCAGCCGATGCTCGCCTAGGAGCTTGCGCACATCGTCGTGCGAGATGCCGTAGCGGCGAGCGGTCTCGTCGAGGCTGGGCTTCTGGTAGCCATCGTCTGGCGTGACGCCGAGGTAGTAAGCGCAAAAGAGGCCGAAGGCGCTGGGCTCGCCCTCGAGCTCGTTAGGCCCTCGCTCGCTGGCGACCTGACGTCCACCGAGGATGCTCGTGTCGTTCATCGTCGCCGTCGGAGGCAGCCGCTCGAGGGAAGCCTTGCTCAGCTGGTTCCCGCCGCGCCCCCGCTTGCGTTTGCGGCCGCGATTTCCACCGCCGCCGCCGTTGTTGCGGTTGCCGCCGCCGCCGCGATTTCCACCGCCGCTGCGACCACCACGTTTCTTACGCCGGCCGCCACCCGAAGGACTCGGATCCATTGTCATCATCCTCACAACGAGATGTCGTATCGGCCCGAAAGACCGAATCACCACGACCGAACCCCACTCCCGTGAGGTCGTCGTGCAACTGACTGTCACTTTTCGGTCTCCGTCCTCCTGACGGCTTCCCCACCGTCAGCCAGGACTGGACCTCGATCTGTCGACGCCGGCGCCCGCCGGCGTTGAACCCAACGGCTAGACTTCGAGAGTCGCTCTCAGCGTCTTCTGTTGTGTATCGTTCGCGGTCTCGTCTTTATGCGACACGGCCGACTTGGGCTCGATGACGAGGAGTCGGGGGCGTCCGCGTGCTGCGTCCGCGCCAGAGCGATAACTCGGTCATGAGTCGTTTGCAAGAACCGGTTGCAAGGACCGGTCGACCGAATCACACCCGTAATCCTCTCCCAGGTTGAGCCCTTCGGCCCTCACAGTCAAGCGCTTCATGCGCTCTAGGCCTACCTTTCCTGGGTTGAGTAGGCGTAGGGCGATGGAGAGGATCGCGGCCCTCGTGATGTGAGGAGAGCATCTCCCGAAAGGCGCCTAAGAGCTTCCCCACACATTCGGGACCGAGCCGGGTCCTGAGCTCCCGAGCCGTTTTCGTAGCCGAAGACATGAGGCATACGGGTGGTACGGCGAACGTTCTGAGGCCTAGAAAGCCGCCGGCAGTGCTGCGCCCGGCGACGAAAGGGCCCGGCGACGAAAGGAAGGTGTGGAGAAGCTCCTAAAGGGCTGTGCTTGCTGCAGTTACGCTGTACAGCTTTGACGAGCTGTGAAAGAATCATGAGCCTTGTCGTCAAGCCAACAGCGACAGTGGAGGCACGCGCGTGCTCAAGCGGACCTTTCTGGCTATCCTATCGGTTTTAATACTGTTTTCGCCTAGATTAGCTGCGGCCCAGACGGTCTACGAGAAGTCGTTCACACCTCAGCTCTTCGAGCCAGCCATCGGTGTTCGGCATACGTTTCTCTCGGTAGAGGGGGCTGCGACAGCGGAGCATCTGGGCTTCGGCATCGGGCTCTTTTTCAACTACCAGCACAAGCCCCTGGTGCTCTTCACCGAGACGACCCTCGGTGGCGGCTCCAGTGGCTTCGATATCAGCAACTCGAACGAGACCGTGCTGATCGAAAACCACCTCACGGCCGATCTCTACGGTGCCTTCGGCCTGCGCTTCGGCTGGTTTCGACTGCAGCTCGGGCTCGCCCTGCCGGTGAACCTCTGGCTCAAGGGCAACGACGTCGACGACCAGGGCAACACCACGGGGAGCTTCACCGCGACCGGCCTCGGCGATCTGCGGATCCAAATCAAGCTGATGCTCTTCGAGAAGCTCGCCGGTTTCTCGCTCGCCTTCTCGCCGATCATCACCATCCCCACCGGCTGCCTGGTCGCCGCGGGCTCGCTCTCCGGGTGTGATAAGGACGGCAAATTCGGCGGCGACTCGAACGTCAGCGCGCGACCACGCTTCGCCCTCAGCTGGGAGCACGGCAAGCTCCTCGCGGCCCTCAACGTTGGCGCGATCTTCCGCGAGAGCGCCCAGGTCTTCTCCTCCGAGGTCGGCCACCGCCTGACCTACGGTGTCGCCGGTGGCTACCAGGTCGGCAAGCGCTGGTTCCCCTTCATCGAGCTCGCCGGTCAAGCGGGCTTTGGCACCAAATCCGACTGCCGTGAAGATCCGCAGACGGGCAAGGCCGTCTGCACCAACACCTCCTCGACAGACCTCGACGCCTTCCCCCTCGAGATCCTCCTCGGCAGCCACATCGACCTGCCCAAAGGCTTTCTGATCACCGCGGGCGTCGGCTTCGGCTTGATCAAGGCGATCGGCAGCCCGCAGTTCCGCGTGCTCGTGGGGGTGCGCTGGGCGCCCGATCTCAAGGATACGGATAAGGACGGCGTCTACGACACCGATGACCAATGCCTGACGCAGCCCGAAGACAAGGATGGCTACCAGGATGAGGACGGCTGCCCCGATCCGGATAACGACGGCGACCTGATCCCGGATATCCGCGATAAATGCCCCAACGAGCGCGAAGACAAAGACGGCTTCCAGGACGACGACGGCTGCCCCGAGCTCGACAACGACGGCGACGGCATCCCGGACCTCAACGACAGCTGCCCGCTCAAGCCGGAGACGAAGAACGGCTTCCAGGACAAAGACGGCTGCCCCGACCCGGACAACGACGGTGACGGCATCCCAGATCAGTTCGACGACTGCAAAAACCAGCCAGAGGACTTCGACACGTTCAAGGACAACGACGGCTGCCCAGACCCGGACAACGACAACGACGGCATCCCGGACTCGCGGGATAAGTGCCCAGACAAGAAAGAGACGATCAACGGCTACAGAGATGGCGACGGCTGCCCCGACAAGGGCCGCGCGCAGGTCATCATCAAAGAGAATAAGATCGTCATCATCAAGAAGGTCTACTTCGCCACCGGGCGGTCGAGGATCAAGCGCCGCTCCTACAGCATCCTCAACCAGGTCGCGCTGACGCTGAAGGCCAACCCGCAGGTCAAGGGCATACGGATTGAGGGCCACACCGACAGCCGCGGCAACAAGCGCAAGAACAAGCGCCTCTCGCAGAAGCGCGCCGAGGCCGTGCGGACCTTCCTGATCGGCAAAGGCATCGAGCCGGCGCGGCTCTTCGCCATCGGCTACGGTCCGGACAAGCCGATCGCCAGCAACCGCACCCGCCGTGGCCGCGGCAAGAACCGCCGCGTCGAGTTCACGATCCTCGACAAGGCCCCCGGCGCGGCCAAGCCAGCGCCGAAGGTCACACCTCCACCCACGGCCGCGCCCGCGAAGAAGGGCGAGACGCGTCGCGCCAAGAAGGCCAAGCGTCGCGGCAAGGCGGCCAAGAAGGCCACGCGCACGAGGCGCCGCAAGAGCAAGCGGCGGCGCAAGAAGACCAAGTAGACGTCAATAGGTAGACGTCTTGCGGCGCAAGAAGACCAAGTAGACGTCCGGTTCTCCGCCAGGTCAACCAGGCTGCTAGAGCGCTGATCAGCTTACCGGACCGAGCTGCGCGAAGGATGCGGAATCACGGCGTAGGAGCGAGGAGGGCCTGCTGGTAGCAAGCAACCGACGAGCAACAACCGCCGTGATTTCGCAGACCAGCGCAGCGACGGGAGGTAAGTTGTGCAGCGGGCGCGCCCTGCCGTAGACCCAGCCGGACCTCACGGCGCGGACGTGGTTGGCGTTGATCTCGAGACCCACGCAATGCTGCGTGCCAAGATCGACGCAGAGCGAGCCGGCCATGCTCCCGAGGCTCTCGGCCAGCGTGACCGAGGCGCCGCCGTGAAGCAGCCCCATCGGCTGCACCGTCCGCGCGTCGACGGGCATCTTCGCGCAGAGATAATCTTCACCGACCTCTGTGAACTCGATGGCGAGGTGGGAGACCAACGTGTCAGCGCAGAAGCGCTGCACCTCGCTCAGCTCGAGTCGCTTCTTCCAGATGGTCATAGGCCCTCCTGGCGTGGGAAAGGAGCGGTTTTCCTGCACCACTTGCCTGAACGATAGCCGCCGCCGCTCGAGTCGCGCGAGCCACGATAGCGGTACCCTGCTAGACTGTCGGCAGCAAGACGACGAGTGGACTATCGATAGCACTTGAGAAGGAGAAGAAGACGATGAGCAGCTGGGATTTCAGAGCACCCCCACACCTGCCTCCCGTCGCCGGGCACAGCACTGCCGGCCGCTTTCTAGGCCTTAGAACGCTCGCCGTACCACCGAGAGGGTTGATGGTGGTGGCGTGCGCGCTCTTGTTGACGCTCACGGCCTGCGGCGACGACACGATGAGGCAAGACAGCCGCGTGGGCGTCGAAGCTGGCGCCGACCTCTCGCAGGTCGACCGTGGCAGCGGCGTCGATCAGGCGCAAAACGACACCAGCAGCATGAGCGATAGCAGCGGCGACAGCGCCGCGACCCCCATCTGTGATCCCGTCGGGGTGACCTGCGAGTCGCTGCCCAAGCCCTGCCCCACCGGTGAGGTCCGTGAGGTGATCGCGAGCTGCTGGGGGAGCTGTATCCCGATCGAACAATGCAGCGATGTCCCCGCGCAGCCAGACTGCAACATCACCACCGGCATCACTTGCAAGAAGCCCGCCCCTTCGTGCATCAAGGGCTACGTGCCGACCCGCGACGGCAGCTGCTATGGCCCCTGCGTGCCGATCACCACCTGCTCCTGCACACCCAATGGCCCCAAGGAGCAATGCCCCGATCCGACCTACGTCTGCCACACCGCCGGCCGTTGTGGTCCGCTGGCGCCGTAGGAAGCCTGCCGCCTCATCGTCGCCTCTCTTCGCTGGGTGCTCGCCGCCGGCCACGTACGAAGCCGTCAAGGGCCGCTGATGAGGCGGATCCGCGCGGGCCCGAGAGCGGGGTCGCGGCAGAAGACCAGCAGATAGTCTGACGTTGGATGGGGCGTCTTCACGAAGCCGCCATTGCAGCTCCCCACCGTGAAGGTCTTCCCCAGCTGTGTGCAGGTCGTGGAGTTCGCCAGGACATAGGCGAAGGAGCCCGGCCCGCTGATACAGCTGACCTGGCGGCTCTGCGACGCGTTGCGGAGGCGCACCACGACGTCGGGCCACGATCCACAGACGCTGAAGCTGAAGTCCTGAGTGGCGCTGCTGGTGTCGATCCAGAACTCTATCGTGTGGACTCCGCCAGCGAAGTCGATCACGAAGGGGGTCTGGCAGCTGTCGTATTGCTTGCCCACCGTCACCTCCCCGAGGAAGCTGTCGACGACGCCGGGGACGAGATCAGCGGGGAGAAGATCAGGACCGTCCGTCGAAGCGTCCAGCAAGAGAGCGTGGTCCGTGACAACGTCATCGTGTCTCGTTTCATCTTCAGACCCGTCAGCAGGCTGCGCGCCGCTCGTGTTGCGGCTCGCGACGAAGCGGGAACATGCGGGCAGCGTCAGCAGCAGCGCAAGCGAGACACCTATCCGATACGAGCACCTCATCGCTAGCGCGTCAGCCCCACGGCCTTGACGCCAGCCACGAGCTGGTCGAGGCGCTGCTCGAGCGAGCCCGTGTAGCCAACCGAGACGCGCACCAACCCCGGCGAGAGGCCCATCTTATGCTGATCCTCCACCGGAATCTCTGACGAGGTCGAGGTGCTCGAACAGGACATCAGCGTGTCGTAGTAGCCCAGCGAGACCGCCATCAGCCCGAAGCTGTACTCGTTCTGTAGGCGGTCCATCAGCTGCATCGCCTTCTGCTGGGTCTTGCAGTCGATGGTCAGCATCCCGCCGAAGCCGAAGCCTTCGTTGGCCTGCTCGGCGAAGAGCCGGTGCTGCGGATGCGCCTCGAGCCCCGGGTAGACCACGTCGACGCCCAGCTCCTCGAGGCGCGTCGCCATCGCCATCGCCCGCCGGGCGTGCTCCTGCATCCGGATGCCGAGGTGCGGCAGGCGGGTGATCAGGTCGAAGGCCTGCCGCGGATCCATCGTCGGGCCAAAGAGCATCACCCGCCCGGTGTGCAGATCCAGCAGTTTTTGCACGAACTCCTGGCTGGCGCAGATCGCGCCGGCGACCATATCGCTGGCGCCGCCGACGAACTTGGTCAGCGAGTAGACCACGACGTCGGCGCCGAGCTGCGCTGGCGAGAAGACCATCGGCGTGAAGGTGTTGTCGGCGATCAGCGTCAAGTCGTGCTTCGTTGCCAGCGCCGAGAGCCCGGCCATGTCGACGACCTTCAAGGTCGGGTTCGCCAGCACCTCGGTGTAGAGCACCTTGGTCTTCGGCGTGATCGCCTGCTCGAAGGCCTCCGTATCGGCAGGATCGACGAAGGTCGTGGTGATCTCCATCGAGGGCAGCAGATCGTGAAGCAGCGCGTGGGTCCCGCCGTAGATCGTGTCGCTCGCCACGATGTGGTCGCCCGAACGGCAAATCTGCAGGATCGCGCTCGAGATCGCCGCCATACCGCTGGCGGTGCAGGCCGCATACTCCGTGCCCTCGAGGGCCGCGAGGTAGCGCGCGAGCACGTCGACGGTCGGGTTGAAGTGCCGGCTGTAGAGAAAGCAGCCGCCCTTATCGGGGCCCCGCAGGCCGCTGAAGATCTCCGGCATCGTCGCCGAGTCCATCACGGTGAAGGTCGACGAGCGGTCAACCGAGGGGCAGACGCCGCCGTGCTCTCCGAACTCGCGACGGCAACGGGTCAGGGCGCGCTGGGGATCGTATCCGTGCTTGGCCATCTAGTACCTCCTTCGATGGTCTTACAGCCGAACTGCGGGGCCGGCGTAGGGGCGGCGGCTGCGACGGCGTCACGCTAACAGCGGGTTCACGCTAACGCGAATCGGCACGGACGTGGGCGATAAAGGCGCTCACTCGCCGGCGACCTCGCGAGCGGCCTGCCCGAACGCGTCCCAGAGCTGCTCATAGGTCTCGCCGAAGGCCGAGACCAGCCGCGGGTCGTCAGAGACGACGATATTCTCCTCGTTGACCTTCGCCGCCGAGCGCGTCCAGTTGTAGCTGCCGGTGACCACGTAGGCGGCGTCGAAGAGGGCGAACTTATGATGCATGTGGTGTTCCGAGTGGTCGAGGCGCACCTCGATCCCAGCGCGCGCCAGGTCGTAGATATCCGAACCCCGATCCTCTGCCTTGTCGTCGTCGGTGATGACGCGCACCTCCACACCGCGGCCATGGGCCTCGAGCAGCGCGTTGGCCAGGCTGTTGTCGGTGATCGTGAACACGCAGACGTCGATACGCTGCCGCGCCAGGCCGCATAAGCCGATGATCCGCCGTCGACAGCTGTCACCTGGGCTGAAGTGGGCCTCGGCAAGCTTCGGCCCTTGCTCGCGCTGCGTGGCCGCGACGAGGGCCTTGGTGACCTCCTCGAGCCAGGTCACGATCGCCTGGTCTCGTGAGTCCTTCAGCGCCTCGCGAGCCAGAAAGAAGGCGCGCTTGCGAAAAAGCGCCTGCCGCCGCGCGTCGGTGGCGTGCTCGGCGAACACCGCCGACAGCGCCCTCTTCTCGCTTCGCGACAGCCGCTGGTCCTCCAGCGTGGCTGTCAACATCGTATCAATCTCGTCGCTTCCTAGCATACCCCACCCTAGCAGATCTGAGGCAAACCGGCCGCAGATGGCAGATGGCCCTATCTTGCGACGGAGGCGCTTCGCGAGTATCCTCCGTCGCCGACGTGGGACGAGAGAGCATTGCCGAGACGACTCCCGAGACTCCCCAGACGTTTTCACATCAGCCCGGAGATGGCCTTCGGGGCCATGATCATGCTGCTGGTCAGCGTGTCGTCCTACTTCACCTACCAGGTGCAGGCGCGACGCCGCGGGCTCAGGGCCAAGCAGAACGCCGCCAAGCTGGTCTCGGGGACCGAGGTCGAGCCGATCAAGGCGATCGACGGTGACGAGGCGTCGGTGAAGGCCGCCGGGACGCCGGCGATCGTGCGCATCCTCGGGGTCAAGGCCTTCTCCGCCAAAGCCAACGAGGGCGACTTCCAGACGCTCGGTCGGCAAGCGCGCAACGAGCTGAACAAGCTGATACGAGGCAAGGGCCCGCTGGTGGTCGAATACGCCGTCTACCAGCGCGATCGCTACGGGCGCACCCTGGCCTACCTCCGCTGCGGCGAAAAAGACGTCGGCCTCGAGCTGGTGCGCAGGGGCTTGGTGATGGTCTACACGCGCTACAGGTTCGCTCGGCAGTCGCTCTACCTCACGGCCGAAGCTCACGCCCGCGCTCAGGAGCTCGGCCTCTGGGGGAGCAAACGGGCGACCGAGCGGGCCAAGGGGCTGAAGGCGGCGTGGACCGAGGCCGCACAAGAGGGCTCGAAATGATCCGCATCCTCTTCACCTTCCTGGAGCGTGTGAAGAAGGCCCGCGGAAGGCAGCTGATCAAGGTCGCGGTGGCGACCGCGGCGATCCTCTTCTACGCCGCCTCCGGCTTCATGTACTTCGAGAGCGTCGCCAAGCCCGACCTCAGCTGGGGCGACGCGATCTGGTGGGCCTTCGTCACCATGACCACCGTCGGCTACGGCGACTTCTTCCCCGCCACCGCCCTCGGGCGCTACCTGGTGGGCATCCCGACGATGGTCTTCGGCATCAGCATCCTCGGCTACCTGCTGTCGACGGTCGCCACCTACCTGATCGAGGCCCGATCGAAGGAGCTGAAGGGCATGCTCGAGCTCAACGTTCATGACCATATCCTGGTGATCCACTACCCCAGCAAGGAGCGCGTGCTGAAGCTGCTCAAGGACCTGCGCGCAGACGAGAAGACAGCCAAGCTCCCCGTGGTGCTGATCGACGACACCCTCGAGGAGCTGCCCGAGGAGCTGATGGAGAAGGGGGTGCGCTTCGTCTCTGGCAGCCCCACCAGCGAGGCCGTGCTGACCCGCGCCTGCTTCCGCGAGGCCCTCTATGCCGTCATCCTGGCCAAAGACCAGATGGACAAGGCCTCCGACAACCACAACCTCGCGGTGGTGCTGACCCTCGAGAAGCTGCACTCCGAGACCTACACCGTCACCGAGGTGATCGACCCCGAGCATATCGACCTGCTCTATCGCGCCGGCTGTGACAGCGTCGTCTGCCTCGCCACCCTGACGACAAACTTCCTCGCCCAGGAGCTGCTCGACCCGGGCGTGCAGGCCGTGATGCAGGAGCTGACCGACAACACCGTGGGCCAACAGATCTACATCACGCCGATCGAGAGCCTGCAGCGCTGGACCTACAGCGAGCTGGCCGAGGCGCTGCGCGAGCGCGGCGTGTTGACCCTCGGGATCGAGCGTGGGCGTCAGGTGCTGCTCAACCCCACCGCCGAGACCAAGCTCGAGCAGGGCGACAAGGCGATCACGATCGCCACAGAGCGCCCTCAAGCGGTGAGCCGCTAGCTCCCGTAGGTGCGGTGGCGCCGCGCCTCTATCAAAAGCGAGCCAGATTTCCTATGCTACCAGAGCATCGGGTGCCGAGGTGAGCGGTCGAGCTCCCTGACCGCAGCGCACACCCGTGGATGGTGGTATGAGCGACAAGGTCCAGGGATCACTAGCCGGCCAACGCTTCGGTAATTACATCGCCTATGAGGTGCTCGGCAAGGGCGGGATGGGGACCGTTTACCTTGCCGAACACCCAGACATCGGCCGCAAGGTCGCCATCAAGGTGATCGCCAACACCGACTCAGAAGAGCTCGTCCAGCGCTTCCTCGAGGAGGCCAAGGCGGTCAACAAGATCGGCCACCCGAACATCATCGACATCTACGACTTTGGCCGCACCTCGAGCGGGCGGCTCTACTACGTGATGGAGTACCTCGAGGGACGCGAGCTCTCGGCGGTGATGACCGAGAAGCGGCGCATGACCCCAGCGGAGGTGCTGCCTTACCTGCAGCAGCTCTGTGAGGCGGTGCAGGCCGCGCACGACAACGGCATCGTCCATCGCGACCTCAAGCCCGCCAACATCTTCGTGCTCGATCGCCACGGCCCCGCGACGATGCGGGTCAAGGTGCTCGACTTCGGCGTCGCCAAGCTGCTCGACCGCCCACCGGAGGGCGGCTTCCGAACGATGCCGGGGATGATGCTCGGCACGCCGATGTTCAGCGCGCCGGAGCAGGCCGCCGCTGAACTGAAGAGTATCTGCCCGCAGACCGATCTCTACTCGATCGGCGTGATGGTCTATTGGATGCTCGCCGGCCGCCCGCCCTTCATGGCCGACAACAACGCGGTCCTGATGGCGATGCACATGACCGACCCGCCGCCGCCGATCCGCAAGCGAGCGCCGAACGTCCCGGAGCCGGTCGCCTCGCTGGTCGAGCGATGCTTGGCGAAACAACCCGCCGATCGCCCCGCGTCGGCGCGGGAGCTCTCGTCGGCGTTCACCAGCGCTGTAGCAGGGATCAAGAACACGGGCCCGATCCCGGCGATGGTCACCGGCCAGCCGTTGGCAGCCGGGTCGCCGGCGTCTCCGCGACCGGCCACCCCCGTCCCGCTGACCGCCGACGACTATGGAAACGAGGAGAGCGGCATCATCGTCTTCGTCCCCAACACGCCGGTCGAGGAGCAGCGCCGCCAGGCCCGCGATCCCGCCGCCCACGCCAAGGACGTCTCGGGCAAGACCGAAGGCGAGGCTGGAGCCCCGTGTTGCCCAGTCGAGGTGGTCGAAAAGAAGGCCAAGGTCGAAACCTCGAGCGAGAGGCTCGAGCCAGGTCATCGCAGCGCGGCTGCGCAGCCGCAGCGCGGCGGTGCCTCCAGCAGCCCCAACCTCGACCCCAACGAGCTGCCGCCGCTGCCCGACGAGGGCGTCGACGAGCACGCCCTCGAGGTCACGGAGGTCGAGCTGGTACGCGACGACATCCTCTCGCTCGTCGAGGCAGAGAGCTCACCGCAAGCCTCGGCGCCCGAAGGCCTCGTCGCCTCCGCCACCTCCTCCAACAAAGACGACCCTTCCACGACCTAGACCGCAGACCAACTGACCTCCCGTCGCCGCGCTGGTCTGCGACATCACAGCGGTTGTCGCTCGTCGGTTGCGTGCTACCAGCAGGCGCCCTGCTCGCTCCTACACCGCGGTTCCGCATCCTTCGCGCGGCTCGGTCCGGGAAGCTGATCAGCGCGCTAGCAGCCTCTACTCGCCCTCCGTTGACGACCCCACGATGACGTCAACGCTGGCCAACGATGACGTGAACGCTGGCCCACGATGACGCAAACGCTGGCACGCGATGACGTAAACGCTAGCCCACGATGAAGTAAACGCTGGCGTTTTAGAGATCGAGAGGGCATCCTCAGCCAGCTTCTAACTAAAACACGCCTCGTCAACGAGGTACCAGGATGTGGGCGACAGGACAAGGGGAGGGCAGATGCCGCGTAGCAGCCGCGAGCTGGTTGCAAGGGGCGTCGTGAGCGACCGGGAGCGCATCCTGGTCGTCGAAGACAATCCAGAGATCCGAGAGATGCTCAAGCGACTGCTGGGCAGCCAGGCCTACGACGTCCATAGCGCGTCGACGGCCAAGCGCGCGCTCGAGCTGCTCGGCGACCACGGGCTCGAGGTCTCGCTGGCGCTGATCGACATCGGCCTACCCGATCAGAACGGCATCGAGCTCTGCCGGCAGATCAAGCAGATCGAGCGCCACGTCGACCTGCCGATCGTCTTTCTCACCGCGCGTGACGACAACCGGGCGATCAACGACGGTTTCGACGCTGGCGGCATTGACTACCTGACCAAGCCCTTCGGTCGTGTGGAGCTGCTGGCGCGGATCAAAGCCCATGTCCGCGTCTATGCCTCGTTGCGTGAGCTACGTGAGGCCCTCGCCAAGCTCGGCGGGATCCAACGCGAGAGGGAGCTGCTCGCCGCCTGCGCCAGCTGTGGGCAGATCAAGACGCCAGCGGGGGCCTGGAAGAGCCTCGAGGCGTATCTGCGAGAGCGCGTCCGAGTCGAGCTGACCCACGGCATCTGCCCCAGCTGCCAAGAGCAGATCTACCACAACGAAAACGACTGAAGCGACCTGAGAGCACCCCGACACATGCCTACCGTCGCCGCGCATAGCGCTGCCGGCCGCTTTCGGGGCATAGCGCTGCCGGCCGCTTTCGAGAGCGCTCAGCACCCGGCTCGGTCCCGAAGGTGTGGCGAAGCTCCTGAGCCCTTGTGATGGTCCGCTTGGTTCGAGGTGACGCCGGCACCGGCAGTCCGAACGTCGCTACTTGAATCTCTTGCCAGGGGCCAGGTTCGACGGCGGGAGCGGAGGGCAGCTCTTGGCCTTAGCCAGGTCTGGCGCCCAGATCCAGTCGGTGACGACGACCTCGCCTAGGGCGCGGGTGTTGCCGCAGGGGCCGTGGCCGCGCAGCTTGGCGACACGCTCGATCTGGATCGTCTGGCGGTAGAACACGGCGAACTGGTTGGGGAGGATAAAGCCGCTGATCTTGAGGTCCTTGCTCGAGGCGCTGGTCACGGCGCCGTCGACCTCGACGCCGAAGCTGGCGTTGAGCTGAGCGACGCCCACGTTGAAGCCACCGCCGACCTCAGACTTGACCTTGAAGCTGCGGCTGCGGCTCTCGGCGGTCATCTCGGAGTAGGTCACGTCTCGACCGACGTCACCGCCGGAGATGCAACCGGTAACCGGCACCGGGTCGAAGCTCTCGACCTCGGTCACGCCGCCATCGTAGTCGACCTCGACCGGAGCCCAGACCGTCAGCGGGATGGTGCGGGTGATCGACTGTCCGGTGCTGTCGATGGCCATGATGCTGATCGAGGCCTCGTAGTTGTTGGCCTGCGGGTTGGCCAGCGGGGCGGTGCGTAGGTGCGTGAGCTGGAACATGTTGTCGACGCTGGTGGATAGACCGCTGCTGCCGGGGGTGCCCTGGTGCACGTAGGTCGTGGAGGGGACGCCGCTGCCGAGCAGGCTGGTGTTGCCGTCGGTGACGTCCCTGATGATGCTCACGGGGCCGGACTGCGGGAAGAGCCCCTCGGGATCGAGGCCCATCTGGCCGCTGAAGAAGCCCTCGAACTGGAAGTGCTGCTTCATGAACGTGTAGACGAAGCGCAGCGGGGCGACGCCATTGCCAGCCTTCAGGCCGACAGCCTCGACCTCGATCAGCATCTTCGTGTCATCGGTGGTGTCTTTGAGATCGGGCGAGCAGCCGGCGCTGATCGGGCGGAACTGCTTGATCAGGATCGACGGCCGGACCTGAACCTGCGTCGAGAGGGGCGTGGCCTGCTTCTGGCTGCCGTCGAAGCCGATGTTCCGGGCTTGCACGATACCGCGGAAGGTGCCGGTCTCATTCTTGGCCGAAAACGGGATGTTCGGGCCGAAGCGCCACTCGAGCATGCCCTGGTTTTTGTAGGTCGGCGTGACCTCGAGGTTGACCTGCTCAATGTTGCCCGCGGTGGACTGGAACACGCCCGTGAAGACCAGCCGAGTCTGACCGATTTGATCATCGGCGAAGCCCGAGCCGAAGACCGTCACCACATCGCCAGCGGAGACCGCGGTGGGGGCGATCATCTGCAGCACGGGCTGTGGTAGCTCACGCTTGACGCGCGGGTTTGGCCTCGTTCCACCTTCGTCGCCACCACATCCCCCGGCGAGGGCGAGGGCGATACCGACGAACAGCGAGATTGAGGTGGTGTGGCGCATGGTCAGTCCTTCCTGAGTCGTCACGACTATCATACAAGCATCATACCAGACAGAGCGCCCTAAAAACAAACGCAATCTCAAGCTCTTAGGTGAAGCGCCGCCCCCATGCGACGACATACCTGGCTACAGCGCCAGCCAGTGCGGAGGCCAGATCGGGCAATAGGCCGACGTTTTTGGCGGGATCCAGCCGCGGATCCTCTGGGTTTGGGCAATCTGAGCCGGATCTGAACGATCCCTTCGCTTTTCGACGATCGGTGACCAGTCGAGGCGCCAGGGCTCCGATGGCCGCTAGACCGCTTCAACACTATGAAATTTCGAAGAAAAGATCGCCAGCCGAGGTGGGATAACGTAGGTCGAGGTCGTCGAAAATGCGCGTCACGCATCGCGACCGGTCGTCGCTGGCGAGGGCATGAAGCGATGACGGGATGGAGGTACAGCGATCGAGGTGTCGCGAGGGAGGTGTCGCGAGGGAGGTGTCGCGAGGGCGGTGTCGCGAGGGCGGTGTCGCGATGGCGGTGTCGCGAGGGCGGTGTCGCGACGGACGTTTAGCGATGGAGGTGTTACGACGGAGGTGTTGCGAGGGAGGTCGTAGCGATAGAGGTCGTCGATGATGGTATGGAGGTTGTAGAGGTGAAAGGGCGAAGGGCTGGCGTAACTCCCCAGCGACACTGCCAGATCGCGCGACAACTGGCCATGACGCGACTGGAGTTGACAGGCGAGGCAGCCAGGTGATACACTTTTTGTGTAAACATTGAGATTTATGAATCATTTATCCTATACCCTGCTAGGGGTGGTGCTCCTCGCTTCCTGCACTGCGGAGACCCCTCCGACGGTCACGTTCGACACGATCGCCAACAAGAGCGATCTCTTTCCGCCTATGCCTGATGCCCCGCCTACGTGCCCAAACCCACCTGTGTTACCGGCGCCGCGGCTCGACACCAACTCACCGACGTTGACCACCCAGCAGAGGCAGCCACTTCGCGGTAGCGCTCCCGGCGCCGCGCAGATCCTCGCGACCACCGCCCTTGGCACCTCCAAGCCCTCCCCCGTCGACGCATCGGGTCGCTTCTGTATCGAGGTCGAGCTCCTCCCCGACGCGCCGAATCAGGTCGTGCTCACGGCGATGACCTCAAACTCCTGTTTCAGCCCCCCGACGTCGCACTCGATTACCCATAGGTCCCCAGCCCAGACCGACGCTGGAGGCAGCACCGCACCGCAGAACCTCGCCCTCGCGTCGGTGATCACCTCCGGCTCGACGCCCAAGATCGGCTCGATCGCTGCGCTGGCTGATGGCGACGTCAACAGCTGGACTCAGTTTGAGATGTGGGATCCGGAGATCAAAGAAGACTGCACCAACCGTCACGTCTGGGTTCGCTTCGACTTCGGCAAGGCCTATACCATCACGCGCTTCAAGCTGCGCTGGGGGCCGCTGGCGACCAGCGAGAAGACCTACGCCAAATGCGTGACGTTGCTGGTGTCGGCCCAAACGTCCCCGGTCGATCCCGATCCCTCGAGCCCCGACTGGATCGTCGCCAAGCGACTCACCGACGGAAATGAGAAGGCGCAAGACCTGACGATCAACCCCGAGTCGGCGCGCTGGGCTGCCATACTCCTGCACGAAAACGGCGGCAACAGCGTGCTCGGCTATGAGACCTTCGATGTGGCGGAGCTCGAGGTCTGGGGCCAAGACCCCAACGTCGTGCCCCCTCCCCCAGCCGACACCTGCGACTGATCTCGTTCGCTCGGCTGAACGATCCGTCGGCTGAACGATCCGTCGGCTGAACGATCCGTCGGCTGAACGATCCGTCGGCTGAACGATCCGTCGGCTGAACGATCCGTCGGCTGAACGTTCACGCGACGCTCTCTTTGTTCGGCTCTTCCGGCTGTCGACGCAGCCGATGGTCAACGCTCCCTGCGAAATGAACAGGTTGCCCTATCCAGGGTCTCTTGTGTTTCACCGGCCGACCCGATAACGTTATCGTGCTAAGGTCGTCACCGTGTATTCGTTTTCGCTTAGATTCAAGCCGCTTATGCTAGTATTCGCCCTCCTCACGGGGGCCTGCTTCGCCGAGGAGCCGTCCATCCCTCCCGGTACGATCCTACCACCACGAAGAGGCGACCCGCACTTCGGAGACATCGCCACCTGCGTCCCAACCGTCGGCGGGATGGCGCTGAGCGGCTGCCCAGGACAAGACTGCCCGAAGAACGTGATCGGCGAAAACGAGCCCGATGGCTCCTCTATCACCCTGGCGCGCTGCGCCCTCGACGTCGTCTTCACCCGCGGCACGATCTACACGCCGGAGTTCATTCAAGGCGGTGACGGCGGTCGTCCTGACCTTTTGCTCCACCTCGGCGCCAGCGCCAGCGGCAGCGCACGGGTCGAGGCCAGTGAGAACGGCAGCGACTATACCGTCGTTGGGTTCATCAACAAGCCGAGCGCCCTGCCCGGTACCATCCACCCGCGCTGCATCGCCCGCTGCGTCGAGCGGCGCTGCCAGAGCGGCGACACCTGCGGCGACGGCTCGCCCTGCGACCCCGACGGCTTCTGCTACGCGACGACCTGTCGAGCTGGCGGCCTCGCGGTGCTCGATCTCTCTGCTGGCTTCTCCTCAGGCGGCTGCAACACGATCGCCAACGTCCGCCATATCCGCCTAACCCACGTCGAGGGCTCGACGGCGAGCGTGCGGATCGACGCCGTCGAGGCCCTCCCACGCGCCTTCTGCTTGGCCAACACGACATGCGAGAGATGATCAAGCGCCGATGAGACGTCTCATCCTAGTTCTCGGGATGCTCAGCGCGACCTCGGCCCATGGCCAGACGTCGCCGACGCTGATGACACCGGCGACGCCGGCGACGACGCCCCTGCCCAAGGCCAAGGGCAGCTTCCAGCCCGGCGTGCACCTCCAAGACATCACCTATACGCTGCGCATGCAGTACTTCCGCAGCCTGACCATCTCCCGCCATGACCCCAACGTCGCCTATGTCGCCTCCTACGACGGCTATGTGTTCAAGACCGTCGACGGCGGTCAGACCTGGGACGAGTCACGGTTGATCGTCCAGCGCCGCGGCTTCTTTGGCGACCACGGTCAGCGGCTCTACTTCGGCGTCCATCGGCGCCCAGGGGGCTCGCGGATCCGCGGTGAGCCTTCGATCTACCTCAAGCTGAGGGGGCGCCACGGCAAAAACCTCGAGGGCCGCGCCAGCCGCGCGACCCAGACGAAGACTCGCAAGAGGTCGTTTCAGGCGAAGGGCGTCAGGGCGCTCGGTTTCCGAACGATCGATCCCTTCAGAGCGGGACGCGCCGGCGCCGCCACCAACGTGAACTTCGGCATCGGTCTGCCCGGCGGCGCGCCTCGTCTGCAGAACTTCGTCCGCAAGTGGGGTAAGCCGACGGCGGGCTTGAACATCAAGCAGACCTTGCTCCTGCGCGGCTTTTTGCCCACCGAGGTGCGGATCATCGTCGAGCATCCGACCAACCCAAAGATCGTCTTCGCCTGCACGATGTACGGGCTCTTCATGACCTACGACGGAGGGCTGAACTGGGTCCGCACCTTCCAGGGCGTCGACTGGCGCGGACGGCGGATCTTCCATGCGGCGGTCGATCCGCAAGACCCCAAGAAGGTCTTCCTCGCCACGGGCAACGGGCTCTATATCTCGAAAGACGGCGGCGAAAACTACCTCAAGGCGACGCAGCAGGGGGTCGGTGGTGGCGTGATCGACTGGATCTACTTCAACCCCCACGACTCGCGCTACGTCTTCGTCGGCACCGACTACGGCCTGCTGCGCTCGAAAGACGGCGGCGAGAACTTCGAATGGATCTACTTCACGACCTTCCCTGCCGCTCGCATCGTTCGCTATATAACGATCGATCCCTTCGACAAAAAGACCGGCTATATCGCGACCCACGACGGCTTGTTCAAGACGCCGAACATCCTCACGGGCTCCCTCGAAGACTGGAAGCGCGTCGGCGGCCTCCGCTTTACCGGGATGGAGACGACCAAGGTCTCCCTCGACCCCAAGCAGCGCGGCCATCTGTGGGCCATGACCAACATGAAGGTGCCCAGCCCGATCAGCAAGGGCCTTAGAGACACCGGCGGCGCCTTCATCTGGGAGTCGGTTGACGGCGGCGTGAACTGGCGCGTGATCTTCGCCGGCCAGACCTTGGGGTCGATCCAGTGGTACGCCAGCGATCCGAACGATCCCTCGCTGCTGTGGATCTGCTGGTCTCGCGCGCTGCACCGGATGAAGCGGAGGGTCGGCAAGGTCGAGGAGCGGGGCCTGAGCGCCGCTCAGATGCGGATGGTCGACGAGCTGATCAACCGCCGCATGCCAACCGTCGGCGACCTCAAGATCGCGGCGATGCGCTACGCCGGGGTCGAGCTGGGTCAGGTGCTGGACTACCGCCAACGCTCGCGCCTCAAGGCCCTCGTCCCGCATCTGCAGCTCTCGCTGACGATGCTCCAAGCCAACCTCTACAACGTGGAGGCCGACGCGCTCTACCCTACGCTCCCCTTTCGGCATCGCAACGGCATGACCTTCGCGAGCACCGAGTGGCGCGCGATGTTGATGTGGGATCTCGCCCCGCTGGTGTTCAACCTCGACACGACGCTCTTCGGACGCATCGAGCGGATGAACTACGAGGTGCGCAGCGAGATCTGGATCACCATGCTGCGGCTCTATAGCGAGCTACGGCGCTTGCGGCTGCGAATGATCACCAAGCCCCCGAAGAGCGCCCGCGTGAGGCTGTTTTACAAGCTGCGCATCGAGGAGCTCGAGAGCTACATCGACTTTATCACCGGCGGCTACCTCACACGCTACCGCCGCGGTGACAAGCCCAGCCCCTGGAAGGCGCCATGGTTCGAGCGCTGGGAGGGCACGGGCAAAGACTTTGCCCCTAAACGCATCCCCTTGTTTGGAAGCACCTTGCCTGGAGGAACAAAATGATACGAGCGATCCCCTACCTCGCGCTGCTGATGGCGACGCTGCTGCCGGTGACGCCGGCGGAGGCGCGACAATGGACCGAGAAGGCGCTGCTGGCGCGCTTCGCCCACGAGCCCTCGGTGCAGAAGGTTCAGGAGGCGGCGGTCCGCTACTATCAGGTGCACCCGGACCACATCCGAGGCTTGCGACGGAACGCCAAGCTCAAAGCGCTGGTGCCGACGATCTCGGGCGAGTTCTCCAACCGCGTCACGTCGGTGAAGCGGCTGATGGACGACGGCATCTACCAGGCCCTCGGCGTTCCAAAGGAGAACGAGCGGGTCAACGGCGACTCGATCGGCTTCCGCGTGCAGGCCAGCTGGTCTCTCGACCGCCTGGTCTTCAACGCCGAGGTGCTTGACGTGCAGTCGCTGATCGGTATCCTCGACGGCGTCGTCCGCGAGGTGACCACGATCTACTACATCCGCCGCCGGCTCCAGATCGACATGATCCTGCGCCCACCGACGGACCTCGCCACGCGGATCAGCCAGCGTATCCGTATCGAGGAGCTCACAGGGCTGCTCGACGCGATGACCGGTAGCTATATGTCGAAGTCGATCAAGAAGGCGAAGGGCAAGACCCTGCGTACAGCGGCGCATACGATCCGTCAGCGCGCCACGAACTAGAGCGCTGACGGAGCATCCACTTGATGCGTTTTCCGGACTCGTGCGTCCGCACGTTTGTTGAGGTGGTCTTTGATCGTGTCTCGCTTCGCCTTGGTCAGGGACTCGGCGTCGCGCACCGTGACCCTTCCATGCTCGGCGACGGTGGCCAGAGGCTCGTCGGAAAGGGGTGCAAGCGGCGCCATGAGTCGCTCCTGCTCGATCGTCCCTTCGAGCGCTTCCTTCTGCCGATGGAGAGCTCGCACGAAGAAGGTGATCCCATCCATGAGCTGGGGCTCGTCGTCATCCAGAGTCGCCTGCGCTCGGCGAGCCGTCGGAGACCACACAGCCGTCGTGCCCACCTCCAGCGCCCGCATCTTGGGCGTCCGCGGCGCCGGCGTCGCCCACATCGCTGGCGAACGCGTCGCCCAGTGCATCGCTGGCTGTGTCGGTCTGCGCGTCGGGCCGAATAGCGTTGTCGGGCAAGGAGCCGGTGTCGTGCAAGGCAAACCCATCGGCCACAAGCGCATCAAGGACCGCGCCTTTCATGTCTACAGGACCTCCGCTATCCGGACCAAGGGGGATGGAGATCGGCGTCGCCGAGCATGCGCCAACGACGAGCCCGAGAGCCACCCAGCCCAACGCCCAAGAGCCTACGCGTCTCATCAGCCTCCCCGCGTGGCGTCGCTGCTCTGCGCTGTGTCACGCTCTGCGCCCGCCTCGATCGTCATGTCGAGCGCTCTCCCGTCGTCTTGCGGAAGGTCGCCGTCGAGAGCGTCTGGCAGCCCATCGCCGAGCGCGTCGCTGATCGCGTCGTTCGCCCCATCGACACCGGGGTCAGGGATGTCACGCGACGACGCGTCAGGCGACGACGTGTCAAACCTGACGAAAGAATCCATCTTGCCGAGGCCGCTGTCGGGCTCGTCGGGGATGCTGATCGGTGTGGCGCAGGCCGAGATCATCAGCAGCGCCGCGAGCAGAAACACACCGCGCAGCAGAGCGTCGCGTGAAGTCAGAGGGCTCAGAGTCGTCACCGTGCCTGGGATCGTAGGTCAGCGAAAGCGTGCAAGCGGAAGCAAAAGCAAAGTTCCTGCCAACTACCCTGGTGTCCGATCTTATCGAAACCGTTGAGACCTGTCAGCTCAAAAGCGCTGCCCATTCGCTCGCATGGCACAGACTGACACAGCGTTTCTGACATTTCGATCAGCTCGAAGCTGGGAGCGGGGGAGAGCTGGGCGAGAGAGAAGCCGCCGATGGCGGGCGCTACCCTGGCGAGAGCTCTAACCGATGAGCGCGCCGAGCTCCCGTTTGACCTGGTCAGCGTCGCCAAGGTTGATCTCAACCAGCCGGCGCAGGTGCGTCACGCTGTCAATGTCGATGCTCTCGCAGCTGAGCCCGATCCGGTCGGGTCGGTGGTGTGCGACCCGCATCGCCATCCGGATCACCGTACCCTCTTCGAGGCGCAGCTCGAACTCCAGCTCATCGCCCACCTCGGCCTCGCAGCCAGCGGGCCTGCTGATCAGCGCGCCCTTGAGCGAGATGTCGAGCAGCTCGACCTCTCGCTCCTGATCACGACTGCGCGTGGTGACCACGGCACGGAAAGGGATGCGAGCAAAGCGACGACGATCCTGTAGGTTGGTCACGGACACCTCCACCACACGTTTCGTTTCGCCCCGATCATCGACGAGCGCTGCAGGGGGTGTAGCCCGATCGCCTTTTTCCAAACCTGACGAGCAACGACGCCAGCGGAGTTCAGGACCAGCGATCGTTCACGTTTTTCGGGAAGCTGGCCGAATAGGTCAACAGGCTCCAAAGCTAGAGGTCAGCGCCCCGCGTGCGCCTGCCGCTTTCGAGCGGCCTTGCGCGCCAGGCGCTCGCGGATCAGCTTCCGCAGCTCGGCGCGCTCGGTCGTCGTGAAGCCATCTTTGGGCGGCGTCTTCTCGGCCCGTCGGATCGCACGTGTCCGTGCTCGCGCCTTCGCCTCGGCGGCTCGCCTGGCCTTTTCTGCCTGGGCCTTGTCTGCCTGGGCCTTGTCTGCCTGGGCCTTGTCTGCCTGGGCCTTGTCTGCCTGGGCCTTGTCTGCCTGGGCCTTGTCTGCCTGGTGTCTGCCTGGGCCTTGTCGTCGAGCACCTCGCCGGCCTTGTGCTTGACGCCGTCGACCAGCTCCTTGCTCTCCTTCGACCCCGCGATCGCCTTGAGATGCTGCCAGAGCGTCTGCTCGCCGAGCGGCACGTAGACAGCGACGTAGACGAGACCACCGAGGACGGCCAATGAGATCACGCCACGGATCAACCGGAACATAGTCAGCACGTTAGCACCGGGCCGCGCGACGCCCAAGAAAGGCAAACCGGCCGAGCGGGGACACGAGAGCCCCCAACCCTACTGCACGCGCTTGAGGATCACGAACTCGACGCGGCGGTTCTTCGACCAGGCCTCTTCGTTGTGGCGCTTGTCGACCGGGCGCGTCTCGCCGTAGCCCTTGGCGAGCAGGCGCCTGACGGAGACGCCCTTCTCGACCAAGTAGCGCCGCACGGCCTTGGCGCGAGCGTCGGTGAGCTTCATATTGTGCGTATCCGAGCCGCGCTCATCTGCGTGACCCTGGATCTCGATCAACAGGATCTGCGGGTTGCCCTTCAGCGTAGCGGCGATGGCGTCGAGGATCGGATACGACACCGACTTGATCACGGCCTTGTTGGTCTCGAAGTAAATCTTGTCGAGGATCTCGATGCGGCCCTTGTGCACGACGACGCGGCCCTTGTCTGGGCAGCCGTCCTCATCCTGGTAACCGTTGTAGGTCTCTGGCTCGTTGGGGCATTTGTCGTCGACGTCGAGGATGCGGTCCTTGTCGTTATCTGGATCGGGGCAGCCGTCCTTGTCGTCGAAGCCGTCCTTATCCTCCGGATCGTTCGGGCAAAGGTCGTCGACGTCGAGGATGCCGTCTTTGTCGTTATCTGGATCGGGGCAGCCGTCCTCATCCTCGAAGCCGTCTTTGTCCTCAGGATCGTCGGGACATTTGTCCTTGTCGTCCGGGATGCCGTCGCCATCGCGATCGAGCACATCAGCCTCAGGGCAGCCGTCCTCGTCCTCGATGCCGTCCTTATCCTCCGGATCGTTCGGACACTTGTCGTCCTTATCGAGGATACCGTCCTTGTCGTTGTCCTCATCGGGACAGCCGTCCTCATCCTCGAAGTCGTCGAAGTCCTCGGGCTGCGTCGGGCATTTATCGACGTCGTCTTTGATCCCGTCGCCATCCCGGTCGCCGATGTTCGGCTCGAAGACGAAGCCGAGGAAACCCCGAATGTCCGGTGAGCCATAGCTGTAGTTGGTGGTGTTCCAGCCGCCGCGGATGCCGCGTCCAGCGCCGAGGGTCATGTAGGAGTTACGCGCCAGATAGAGACGAATACCGGCCAAGACCTCGTGCGCCATGCGGGTGACGTCGGAGTCGCCGCCGAGACCGATCTGACCGATCACCTCGGCCACGACGTCGAAGCGCTGCGGGACGATGCCGAAGGCCACGCCGACGCCATACTGCAAACGATGCTTGGTCTGGAGCACCAACCCCGTACCGCAGGGCGCGGCGTTGCATTCGCGCGAGTCGGTCCAGGTGTCTTTGTCGCCGAAGCGCAACCGCGCTCCGAAGTTGGCCGCCAAGCGCAGGCGACCGCGCCAGACGTCCTTGTCGACGATCACTGTCGGCGTGACCGTCACCCGGCCCTCGCCAAGGAAGCTGTCGTCACCACCCGTCGGCACCGTGACCGACGCCATCAGGGCCAGGCCGATCGGATGCTTCGAGGTGTTGAGGATGCGGCCCTTGAGATGGAACGCCAGATCCCCCGCTCCCTGCGCGTCGATGCTCCCCGTGTCGGGGTTGTTTGGGTCGGCTTTGCGGTTGGGATCGGTGTCGCCACTCCAGAACGTCAGCGGCAAGCCGATGGCGAGCTCGAAGTACTTGAAGAGACCAATGGCGGCCTGCAGGTTGCCTGTGGCCATGTTCTCGAGGGCGTAGATGCTCTCGCCGTTGACCCCTGCGATGCCGGATTTGCCGACCGCGAAGGGGTTTCTGGCGTAGTTCAGCACCAGCCCAAAGCTGAAATCCAGATGGCCGAGCACCTGCGACGCGTTGAGCGTGATCAGGCCTTTGGAGTCGATGGCGGGTCGAAAGAGCTGCAGATCGATTGGGCCACCAGAACTCTGGGCCTGGCTCTTTTGATCGGCAAGCAGAACGCCCAAGAGGGCGGTTATTATCAGTAGGGAGCGACTACCACGAACGCGCATCGGGTCCTCCACATGGGGGCGGCTGGCCAACGCCGACTGCACGAGAAGCGATGCCATGTCGCGCACATAGGCGTAGCCTAGCACGAAGGCGTTTACTACAGAGAGAAACCAAAGTCAACTTCGAGCGTTAGACGTCGTGGGGCGACAGGCAGAACGGCCGCGCTGGCTCCCACGGGTCGACGACGGCAAAGGTCGAAGGCATGAGACTGGCATGATCCACGGTGGCGGTGGAGGTAGTCACAGATCCCACCTAATTCATCACGCGATGGTCCGCGCTGGCCGGAGACGAGGCCGAGCTGGCGACCGATCCCCGGCTACCGCTGGCGCTGCAGCGCCAGCTCGCCGATCGAGCGCGACGACGTGGGGTGATCGTCGCCGAGCTCGCGCTGCCCCAACTGGACGCTCGTCGGCGCGCCGCGCCGCGGCTGATAAAGCCCGATCGAGTGCTGCCCGAGCTCCTCACCTTGCACCGCGGCGTCAGCGCTTCGCCCGCCGCGAGGCGCTACGCCTGACGCTCCGGGACGAGCGCGGGGAGCTGCGCTGACGAGGCCCTCGACCAGCTCCGTGGCGCCCTCGAGACCGCGCTGCTGAGGGCCTAAAGAGCGGGGCTCGAGCGAGAAGGGCGCCTGCTGGTAGCACGCAACCGACGAGCAACAACCGCCGTGGTTTCGCAGACCAGCGCAGCGACGGGAGGTAAGTGGGTCAGCGCTCTAGAGCG
>PDWJ01001878.1_pt1 | contig 49421 bp, 46 predicted proteins | sample 1430881 | NCBI WGS metagenome assembly PDWJ01 (sample SAMN01162460, study PRJNA174530) | Oral metagenome, whole genome shotgun sequencing project. | biome: Marine environment; feature: Marine mammal; material: Swab sample of the gingival sulcus; isolation source: swab sample of gingival sulcus...
AAGACGATTAAAAGAGAGCGCTTACGTTTAAAGACGATTGAAACGCTCCTTGTGCTGAAATCACTTTGCTTTATCGTTTCGCTAGGACAACCCGCCTATGGCGGAACGTCTACGCGAAAGACAAAGCGCCGTCGCGCACTGGCGTCGCTGACAATCGCCAATGCTGGCGGTGCGAACTTGAACATTTTGAGCACTCTGAAAATATAGAAAAATGTTGAAACACCTCTTTTAAAGGGGTGTTTTTGCTTGAAGCATTTTTTATGTCATTTCGAGTAGGCTGCATACACGAGCAGTAAACGTCTAACGTTTACGACCAGTGCATGAGTCGAGAAATCTCACTCTGCTTGTCATTTCGAGCGAAGTCGAGAAATCTCGGTTTTGAATTTCCTTTCCACTTTCCACTTTCCGCTTTCTACTTTTTTACTGTCATTTCGACCGACCGCAGGGATTTGAGAAGTCTTAAGTTTTATTTCCGCTTTTTAATCAGCCACCCGCATTTCGTCGATTTTTTCTTTATCGGGGTTGACATAAATTGTCTTATTATCTGTAAAAATAACCATACCGGGTTTAGCGCCTTTCGGTTTTTTAACGTATTTGACTTCGGTTAGGTCAACTGGTACTTGTGATGAATGGCGTGCGTCTGAATGGTAGGCGGCAATCATCGCCGCTTCAACGATCGTCTGTTCTTTAATATCTTCAAAGCAACGCGTGATAATGACATGCGAACCAGCAATGTCTTTGGTGTGTAGCCAAATATGTTCTTTGTCAGCTCGTTTCATCGTCAATTCATCATTTTGGTAGTTGTTGCGCCCAACTAATATGTCAACACCTTCAGTAGAGCGGTATTTAATCGGTGGCAATTTTTGGTCGCGCTGTTTCTTTTTGCTAACGGTCTGTTTTAGATAACCACCGTCGGCCAGTTCTTTATTGATAAGGTCAACATCTGCGGCGCTTTCAGCACATTCTAGCATGCTGCGCACTTGTTTTAGATAGGCCAAATCTGTTTTATTTTGGTCGATTAAAGCCTGCGCTTTGACTAAGGTTGTCTTGGCTTTATTGTAGCGCTTATAGTAATATTGCGCATTTTCATTAGGTGCTTTATCAATGGCAAGCGGTATGTCAATTTTTTCATTTGTATAGTAATTGATTAGCGTGATATTCGCCATGCCTTTTTTGACGGCGTGTAGATTAGCTGTTAAAAGTTCACCGTAAAGTTTATAGGTTTCTAAATCACTTGCCGATGCTAAATCTTTTTCTAAATTGGCTATGTGCGATGTGATCTTAGATATTAGTGCATCTATTCTTTTAAGTGAAGCGGTCGCCTTTTGGGCAACTTGATTGCTGCTCTTTTGCTGATTGTAAAATTGTCTTAGCGCATCGCAATAGGCTTCGCCGCTTAACATCTGTTTTTCGTACGGACTATCAATATCAATTGCCGAAAATGCCTTGATAAAGCCGTCTTGTCGATAGACCCAAAAGTGTTTTTCAGACAGCTCTGTTAAAGCACTTCGCACAGCTTGCCACAGTAGTTTTAGTTGACTAGCGCTGAGCTTGTCGCAGTATGACTTTGGTGCAATTTGCGCCTTTTTACAAAATGTCGTCGCCAAAACAGGGCTAACACCAGTAAAGTGTTTATAGAGCGCCTTTTGAATGGCAATTGTATCACTGCGCAGTAGTTTAGTAAAATGTTCAACTGATATATCTTCTAAATTATCCTTATTTGAAGGGGGGAGTTTATAAGTGATATTTGGCACAATCGGGCGAATGCTCAAGTTTTCACCAACCCGCTTTATGGCATCGATAACCATATTATTTTGGTCGACAAATATAATGTTCGAATGCTTACCCATCAGTTCAATGCGCAGTGTATAATTGACGGCATCGCCAATTTGATTTTTTGTGGCAATGTCAATGTCGACAATGCGTTCAAGACTAATTTGTTTAATTGCACTAATCTTAGCCGACTGCAAGTGCTTTCGCAACAGCATGGTAAACATGGTTGGTTGGGCGGGGGTTTCAGGTTTTTGGTCAATTAATAAAATGCGCGGCTGGTCAGATTGTGCGCTCAGTAAAAGCCGCTTCGTGCCGCCACCTTTTAGTTGTAAGTATAAATCATAACGCCCCACTTGATATATTTTGTCAATGTACATACCGGTTAATTGGTCAGCCAGTAGGCGCGTCTGTTTGCGATAAAAAAATCCGTCAAAAGCCATAATTACTCCTTTTTTAGTTACCATTAGTATTATAACCCAGTTAGCTAGCGATTAATAGATATATTTTTAGTTATTTTTTTAAGCTAGATAATATTAATAAAGTGAGTAGAGAAAAGTGAAAAAAGCGCGATAAGCGTAAAGGCGTTTTAATGGATGCGGACACTTGGAGCGTAGGGGAGTTTAAAATAATCTTCGGAGCGCGTTGCGTGAACGTTGCACGACGCAACGTTAGCGAGCACTTGCATGATGGAATTGCGCAGCGTTAGCATAAGCGCTTCGATGAATTTTTTTAATCTTACTCTTTAATTACCACCACCAAATATAGTATAATAGTTATCATCAATTAAAAACGAATTGGAGTGCTTATGTATAGTATGACAGGTTTCGGCAGAGCAGCTGTCGAAAACGAAAAATATCGCATTAGTTTAGAAATAAAAAGCCTAAACCATCGCTATTGCGATATCAATATAAGAATGCCTTATCAGCTAAATGCCTTTGAAGATGTCGTGCGTCAGGCAATTAAAAATCGCTGTCAGCGTGGCCGCTTTGAGGTGTATTTACAGTTTGATAACTTGGCAGATGGCAATTATACAATTATGCCGAACTTTTCCGTCATCGACCAATACGTCAATGCGCATGACGCCATTTGTCAGCGCTATCAGTTAACTGATAAACCACGTGCAATGAATTTATTAAACCTAAAAGATGCACTGACTATCGAAACGGCAGAGCTTGACGAAAGCCTGTTGCGTAAGACATTAGATGAAGCACTGGCAACAGCGCTCGATGGTCTTGTGGCAATGCGTTTAGTTGAAGGCGACAAGTTGCTTAAAGACGTTACGAATCAGCTGAAAATTATGGAAGAGGTCGTCGCACAATTAAATGAACGTGCACCACTGATTAGCGAAAACTATCACGCTGGCTTAAAACAGCGCCTAGCTGATATGTTGGCATCAAGCAACATTGATGAGGCACGCATATTAACCGAAGCGGCAATCTTTGCAGATAAAACCAATATATCAGAAGAACTGGTGCGCCTAAAAGCGCATTTTGAGCAGTTAAAGACAATGATTAGCGATAAAAAAGCCAAGGGTAGGCGAATGGATTTTTTAATTCAAGAAATCAACCGCGAAGTTAATACAATTGGTTCAAAGTCGCCTGATATCGATATTTCAGAATATGTTGTTTTGCTAAAGAGTCAAGTAGAAAAAATTAGAGAGCAAGTGCAAAACATTGAATAAGAAGGTAACCATTCAGTCAAATTTGTCATTTCGAGTGAAGGCGTAGCCGTAATCGAGAAATCTCAGGTTTTAAATGCGAGATCTCTCCACTTCACTAGCGTTTTGGTCGAGATGACACAAAGCAGTGTCTTTCGACTGAACAGTTACATAACAACAATATAAAATCAAGGGAGATATAATGAAAAAAAGAGGTCTTCTGTTAGTTGTATCAGGGCCTTCAGGCGCTGGTAAGGGTACGATCTGTCGTGCCTTTTTAGAGGCAAACCCCGACGTTAATATATCGGTTTCGGCAACCACGCGGCAGCCGCGCGCTGGTGAAATTGACGGCGTCAATTACTTTTTTTTAACGCATAGTCAATTTGAGCACCGCATTGCAACCGGTCAGTTTTATGAGTATGCCGAAAATTATGGTAATTTTTACGGCACGCCAAAAGCGTTTGTCGAACAAAAGTTAGCGCAGGGCGAAGATGTCATCTTAGAAATCGATATCAAAGGTGCTTTACAAGTCAAGGCACAACAACCTGATGCGGTTTATATTTTTATACTGCCACCTGATATGACTGAACTTAAAAATAGAATTATCAAGCGCGGCTCTGAAACCGATTCAAGTCTTAAAACGCGCATGGCAAGCGCTTATCAAGAAATTGATTTTGTTGACCGATATAATTATTACATCGTCAATCGTGATGTTGAACGTGCAGTTACCGTGATGGAAAGCATTTTGCTGGCAGAAAAGCATCGTGTCGGACAAAATGCCCATCATATTATAAACGCAATTAAACACACTTCACAGTAAAATATAGCAAGGAGAAAATTATGTTAAAACCATCTATTGATGAATTAGTTCAAATCGCAGGCAGCCGCTATTCGCTTGTTATTATCACATCTAAACGTGCTCGCAAGCTGATAGAGGGCGAATTGCCAATGATCGAGACACCGTATTCAAAGCCTGTATCAATTGCCGTTCGAGAGATGTACAATGGTAAATTTTTACCCGCTGTTAACAACAGTGTAAAAGAATAACTTGTTGGCTATATCGCCTGAGGAACAAGCGATGGACTATGCCAATGTCATCATAAATGTTAAGACACGTCAGCTTGACCAACTCTTTACATATGTTATTCCCCCTGAATTAAGGGGGAATATTTTGGCTGGGCATCGCGTTGTTGTGCCGTTTGGCAAAGGACAATTTGCTGATGGCTTGGTTTGGTCGTTAACCACTAAAAAACCTAATTTTAGTGTTAAGTCAATCACCGAAAAATTAGCTGATGACTATAAACTTTCGCAAACCCAGCTTTATATCATGCAAATTCTTAGAAAACGTTATGCGGCAACTTATCAAGAAGCCTATTTGGCAGTTTTGCCATCTGTTCAAAAATTAGACAAAAATATAGTGTATAGTGTAAATAAACCATTTAATAACTGTCAAGATGGTCAATTTTTTGATAGAGCTGAATTGTTAAAGACATACAAGCAAGCTGCAATTGATAAAAGAGTAAAAGATGGCTATTTAACAAAGCAAGTCAAGTTCAACTTTAAACATAATAATAAAACAGTCGAGTGGGTAAAACCGCTTTATGGCAATGTAGAAGATGCGTTGGCTAACATTGCAGCAAGGGCAGTTAAGAAAAGACGTATCATTAAACACATGGCTTATCTTCAGCAACTGCCACTACGTGATTTAACGGCTGCAACCCGTGCAACGCGTCGCGATATTACAGCGTTAGCAGAAAGTGGTTTTTTGGCAATTGAACAGCGTGTCGAAAACTATGCTGTTAGCAGTTACAATACGACGCAACCAAAAAAGACGATTAAGCCTTTAAGCAATGATCAAAGTAAGGTTGTAGGTGATTACATTGCTTTGGCTAAACCGCGTGCTGCACTGTTAATCGGCGTAACGGGTAGTGGTAAGACGCGCGTTTATATTGAACTTGCTAAAAAGACCATTGTAGCTGGCAAACAGGTTTTAGTATTGGTGCCGGAAATATCATTGACGCCGCAGTTGGTGGCGCGCTTTAGCGAGCAACTGACGACTGATATTGGTGTCATTCACACTTATATTCGCCCCACTGATAAGGTCAATATTTATCAGCGCATTAAGTCGGGTGATATAAAAATTGTGATTGGTGCGCGCTCTGCCATCTTTGCACCGTTTAATCAGTTGGGGCTTATTGTAATTGACGAGGAACACGAGTACTCGTATAAATCAGAAACGATACCACGCTATAAAGCGGTTGAATTGGCGTTGCAACTGGCGCAAAAGCTATCGATTGACATATTATTGGGCTCTGCTACACCTTCGATACAAACGCATCACTTGGTTGATACAGGTATTTTAAAAGCATTTTATTTGAAAAACGCCTTTGGGCCGGCAAAACTGAGCGCTATAAAGATAATTGATATGACAGCACTACCCAAAGATACGCTGCTGTCATTACCGTTAATTGAGGCGATGACCCAGTGTTTTAAAAGACAAGAACAAGTGATATTGTTTCACAATCGCAAGGGCTATGCGCGCTCTAAGCAGTGCCATAGCTGCGGTTATGTGCATATGTGTCAAAACTGTGCCGTGCCCCTGACGGTGTATGAAGGGGGCAACCAATTTATCTGTCACTACTGTGGTTATCGTGAACCACAGTTGTTTAAATGTCCAAGTTGCGGTGATGCGTTAATTGATATTGGCTTTGGCATTGAGCAAATTAAAAAGCAACTCAATATGGTTTTTCCAGACAAAAAATTTACTGTTGTCGATTCTGATTTAACACATCATCATACAAAGTATATCGAAACACTAACAGCGTTTAAAGCGGGTGACATCGATGGTTTAATTGGCACACAAATACTGGCTAAGGGCTTAGATTTTGACAATGTTACGTTGGTTGGTGTCATTATGGCGGATCAGCTGATACATATGCCTGATTATCTAAGTTCTGAAAATGCCTATCAATTATTGACGCAAGTCGCTGGGCGAGCCGGGCGTGGTACTAAACCTGGGACAGCTTTAATTCAGACCTATCAACCTGAGCATCCAATATTCGATTACGTAATAAAACGCGACTTCGACAGTTTTATCAAAGAAGAAAAAGAGATGCGTGATATCGTGGGCTATCCGCCCTATGTAACGTTATTTACGGTAAAAATACAATCAGAAAGCAAATTTGCTGTGCATGAACAAGCACAGCGCCTCTATGCTTTTTATGATAAAAATTTCAAAAGAAACGCAATTGACGCGCAGGTATTTCAACCGATTCAGCCCTATTATGCACGTATTCGACAGCGTTATCGCGCGCAGATGCTGTTCAAGGTTAAAAAAGAAAGTCGTTCAGCAGTCTTGAAAATGCTTTATTATGGCATTGTCAAAGACAAATATAATTTAGTTGATCCCAAGTGTTGGGTCGACATTGATTTTGATGGTTAGGAGTAAATATGGCACTTAGAACAATTAGAACAGACGATGATCCGGTTTTACGAAAGTTATCGCGCAAGGTCGAAAAATTTGATGATCGCTTAAAGTGTTTAGTCGAAGATATGGTAGAGACGATGTACGACGCCGATGGCATTGGCTTAGCTGCACCGCAAGTTGGTATTTTACGACGTGTCATCGTGATTGATCTTTATGACGATAACGGCGTTGGCGTCTATATTAATCCAGAAATAATAACTGAATGCGGCGATCAGTTTGAAATAGAAGGGTGCTTAAGCTTGCCAGGATTAAATGGTCGTGTACATCGTCCGCAAAACGTCACCGTACGCTATCAATCAATTGATGGTGAGACGCTTGAAAAAGATGCTGATGGCTTATTGGCGCGTGCTTTTTGTCATGAAATTGATCATTTAAACGGTATTTTATTTTCTGATAAGGCAGAAATTTTAAGCGATCAAGAACTCGCTGAATTGACAAAACGGCAAGAAAGTGAATATTCGATATGAGAATAGTTTTTATGGGGACGCCGCCCTTTGCGGTGCCAACGCTTGAGGCATTAAGGGCATCACACCAAGTTGTCGCAGTGTTTACACAACCCGATAAGCCAGCTGGTCGCGGCAAAAAAATGCGCCCTTCAGCTGTTAAAACAGCGGCGCTAGATGCTGACCTAATGGTTTATCAACCGGAAAATATCAATTCTGATGACAGCTATCAGCTACTGGCAAATTTAAATATCGACATTGTCATCGTTGTCGCTTATGGCCAAATACTAAAACCGCACATATTAGAAGTAGCGCCATTTGGTTGTCTTAATGTACATGCGTCACTTTTACCGCGCTGGCGCGGTGCGTCGCCGATACAGTCTGCCATTGTGGCAGGCGATAAACAAACTGGTGTTACAATTATGCAAATGGATGCAGGCTTGGACAGTGGTGATATATTAAATGTTAGTCCCGTTGCAATTACACCTGATATGACAGCAGGGCAGTTGCATGACCAGTTAATGGACGTCGGAGCAAAGGCTTTAATTGAAACGCTTGAAAGCATTAAAAAGGGCATGATCAAACCAGTAAAACAAGATGAGGCACTGGTGACTTATGCACCTTTGATTAATAAAAAAGACGCTGCAATTAATTGGCAAGTCGGTGCCGAAGCAATTGCTAATATGGTGCGTGGTTATAACCCGTGGCCAACGGCTTATACGACACTTGGTGGTGTCAATCTTAAAATACACCGCGCGACGGCACTAGCCGATAAACCGTTAGCTGAAGTTGGTGTTGTTGAACGGGTTGATGATAATTATATTTATGTCAGCTGTCATGATGGTGTTCTTCGCATAGAAGAAATTCAACCGCAGAACAAAAAGAAAATGACTGTAGCGGCTTATTTGAGAGGTAATCAAGTTGAAGTTGGTGCCGCCATGCAGTCTAGCAGGAGGTAAACATGGGTGGGTTAGCGTTTTTTGGCTTTAGTAATCCAATTATTTTATTTTTGGTTTTTGGTACCTTTATTTGGTCGATGATCGCGCAAGCGCGCGTTAAATCAGCTTATCACAAATATTCGCAAATCAGAAACATGCGCGGTTTAACTGGTCACGAAGTAGCGCGTTATATTCTCGATAAAAACGGTTTGACCAATGTGACAATTACTCGTTCACAAGGACTCTTATCAGATCACTACGACCCTAGGGCCAATCAAGTGAGATTGTCAGGTGGCGTTTACGATGGCAATAGTATTGCGTCGGCTTCAATTGCGGCGCATGAGGTTGGTCATGCGATTCAGTACGCTCAAAATTACGGCTTTATCGGAATACGCAATATTTTACTGCCAACGGTTATTGCCAGTTCGCGCTTTATCAGCATCATATTTATTGCCGGTATATTTTTAGCTTCTGCTACTCGATTTGGCTCAATTTTAATGGATCTGGCAATTTTACTTTATTTAGCGGTTGTTGTCTTTCAGACAATCACCTTGCCAATAGAATTTGATGCTAGTCGGCGTGCTAAAATACAACTTGATGAACTCGGCCTTATCTTAGATGGCGAAAGCGATGGCGTAAACAAGGTTTTAGGTGCAGCTGCCATGACCTATGTTGCAGCATTGGCAGTGACTGTAACACAGTTACTTCGCATGATATTAATTAGAAATAGTTATCGAGATTAATATGTATAATTCTGATATAAAGTATATTGTCAAGAGCATCGAGCAAATCATGCTTAAAAACGGCTATTCAACCATTGTGATCAATCGCGTTTTAGCGAGTGCAAACTTGTCACTACGTGATGAAAAAACACATCGCAATACAGTTTTAGGCGTGGTTGAAAACTGGCTTTATTTAGACTATTTACTGAGTTTATATGTCAATAAAAAGGTGCGCGGCGCCCTCAAGTGTTTTTTGATGGCGGGGCTTTACGAACTTCACTTTACATCTGGGCGTCAGCCGCATGTTGTTGTCAATCGTTATGTTGATACAGCAAAAGTTGATTTCCCTAAAAACGAAAAATTTGTCAATGCCATACTGCGCAGATCGCTGCGCGAAACCCCAGATTTGACGACATTGTCATTAAATAAACAGCTGTCGTTGCGCTACTCTTTTCCAGAATGGCTAATTGAGTTATGGCGGCGCCAATATGGTCTTGATGTTTGCCGTGCAATGATGGCGTGCAGCCTTGAACAGCGCGGCGTTTTTTTGCGTGTTAATACAAATCAAATATCGCGTGATACACTTTTAGCCGATCTACAATCACTTGGTGTTTCGGCAAAATCTGCTATTTTACCCAATGCGATTGCCGTTACAAATTTTGGTGATAATCGTCTTACTGATTTAGTGTCATTTAATAGTGGCCATTTTACTGTTCAAGACCTAAGCGCCATGTTAGTTGGGCATTTAGCTGCCGCTAAAGCGGGGGACAAAGTGTTAGATCTATGCAGCGCACCAGGTGGTAAAGCGTTTGACTTGGCTGAACGGATTGGTTCAAAAGGTGAACTAATTGCCTGTGATATTCACGCGCATAAGTTAAAATTAATCAAGTCGTCTGCTAAGCGATTAAGGCTTAATAATATAAAAGTCGAACTGTCTGACGCCTTACAGTATCGCGCGGATTTTGCAGAATGTTTTGATATTGTCTTGTTAGATGCACCATGTTCTGGCTTGGGTACAATTGGCAAAAAACCAGAGATAAAGTACCGCAAATCGGTAGAAGATATCAAAAAATTGTCAATTATTCAACAAAAAATGTTAGAACAAGCGGCAAACTATGTAAAAATTGGCGGAAATTTGGTATACTCTACATGTACCTTAAATAAAAGTGAAAACAGTGGACAAATTATAGCGTTTTTAAAAAGTCAGCACAACTTTAGCTTAGTGCCACCATCTCAATTAACAGATGTGGCTGTACCGACAAAAAATGATATGGTTGAAATAATACCGCATGAGGGTTGGTCAGATGGCTTTTTTATTGCAGTATTAAAAAGGATAAACTAGGTGATCTATGAAATTTGCAATTTATTCAGCTGAAGGCGCAAAACACACCACAAATGAAGATTTTGTGATTGTCGATCAAACTAATAATATTTTCATTGTTTGTGACGGTATGGGTGGGCACGCTGCTGGTGAATACGCGTCGTCACAAACAGGTAAGTTTTTATTAGATTTTTTAAATGAAAACTTAACTGACAATAGCGAGCAATCAGAAATTATCGATTTATTAGCAAGGGCAGTTCAGGTGGCTAATCAACATGTCTATGATTTATCGCGTCAAGATGCTGCTTACTTTGGCATGGGGACAACGGCATTAGTTGCCATTATAAGAGTTGATAAATTGTATATTTGTCACATTGGTGATTCACGTGCCTACGTAGTTGACAGTGAGCGTGCAACACTGTTGACGCGCGATCAAAGCTATGTTCAAAAATTGGTCGATGAGGGTCAAATAACAGCTGAACAGGCGCGGCTCCACCCTAAGAAGAACATTGTTTTACAAGCAGTTGGTGGCGATGAAATCCTAAGGCCCGAATTGCTCGTTTTAGATTATAACGAAGATCAAGTTCTGTTGCTTTGTTCTGATGGCGTCAGCGATGTGTTGACAGAAGAAGACATTTATCATGTTGTTAAGCGCGCTGATAGTTGTCAAACTGCGGCAAAAAATTTGGTCGAACAAGCATTTAATAAGGGTAGTAAAGATGATTCAAGTGCTGTTGTAATTGGACGATTTCCCTTAAATAATAGTCAGGTGAATGTATGATTGGTAAGAAATTAGCAGGGCGATATGAAATTATCGAACGGATTGGCGAAGGTGGCATGAGTATTGTCTATCGCGGGCATTGCCATGTTTTAAATCGTTCGGTAGCGATTAAGATATTAAAAAAAGAATTTGTCAATGACGACATTTTTGTCAGACGTTTTGACCAAGAGGCTAAAGCGGCTGCCAGTATTCAGCATGCCAACATTGTCAATGTCTATGATGTTGGCGTTGAAGATGACATTCATTATATTGTCATGGAACTGGTCAGTCCACGCACTTTAAAAGATTTTATCAAAGAGCAAAAGGTATATTTGAATACAGAAACCATTGTGCGCATTGGCTTGCAAATTGCTGAAGCGCTTCAAGTGGCGCATGACAAAGGCATCGTACACCGCGACATTAAACCGCAAAATATATTGATGACAGAAGATGGCAATGTCAAGGTTGCCGACTTTGGCATTGCGCGGGCGGTCACGACTTCGACAATGGTCAATACTAAAGAGGCGATTGGCTCGGTGCATTATTCTTCACCTGAACAATCGCGTGCCGGTTATGTCGATAAGCGTTCCGATATATACTCGCTAGGTATTTTACTTTATGAGTTAGCGACAGGGCGTGTGCCATTTAGCGGTGATACGCCAATTTCGGTTGCATTAAAACACCTAAAAGAACAACCTATTCCGCCGCATTTAATCAATATACATCTCAACCCAGCGCTTGAGACTTTGATCTTAAAGTGTATTAAAAAAGATCCAATCAACCGCTATCAAAACATATATGAAATTATTGAGCGCTTTGAAACTTTAGCACGTGACCCCGAGACGAAAGCGGTACTTGATGAATCAGTTGAAGAAGAAAAATTTGACACCCAAGTTTTACCTGTATTAACACCTGAGCAGTATCTACAAAATGGTACAGAAAATGCCACAGCAATTGCTAATTCAGCTGAAAATTTAGATATAAGTGGTGAAGACGAAAGCGATAAAAAGTTTACTGTTAAACCGATTTTTGTTGGCGCCGCCGTACTGGGGGTAGTTGTTGCCACTTTGATATTATTTATGACTTTTAATGGCAGTTTTGTCGCTGATAGCAATAAGCCCAGTCAGTCTTTTGAACTGATTAATATTGAAAAAACAAATTATGAAGAAGCCGCCCAAAAATTATCTAAAGTTGGACTTTCATTAGAGGTAACAGAACGACTTTACAGTGATACCGTGCCAATCGACACAATTATCTCACAGCGTCCTAAAGCGGGTACAATGGTTAAAGCGGGTCAAAACATAGTCGTTATTGTCAGTCGCGGCGCTAGAACCAATGAATTGCCCAATTTACAGGGCAGAACGGTTGAAGAAGCACGCGTCATGTTAAGCAACTTAGAGGCAAAATTAGGGGCAACAGAAGAAGAAAATAGCAGTTTTGAAAAGGGTCAAATCATTTTGCAAAATCCACCAGCTGGTAGTGTTATAAAGGCGGGTGCGGTTGTTAATATTGTGGTCAGTAAAGGTCCTGAAATTAAAAAGGTAAAAATGCCCGATTTAAAGGGTAAAACCAAAGATGAGGCATTACAATTATTGCTTGATAATAATTTAATGTATGGTGCAATTGATCCTGAATACAGTGATACTGTCGAACAAGATTACGTTATTTCGCAATCAGTTGAAGCTGGCAGTGAAATTGAAGAAGAGTCGATTGTTGATTTTGTAATATCACTAGGCGTTGATCCAGCGACAGTTTCAACTGAAATTAACATCGAAAACGGTGAAGTAACAAAGACCTTTAGAGTGCCACTAAGCAATGACAAAGCTGCTCAAGCAGTTGAAATAAAAGAAGTTACCGATGGTGGCGAAGTATCATTGTACGGTAAAATACATCGCAAAGAAGAAGGTGTTGTCGTTATCAATATTACGGGTAAAGGTACTAAGACACTGCGCTTTTATGTTGACAGTGCAATGATTGACGAGCGCGTCGTCAATTTTTCAGGAGAGTGATATAATTAAAGGTATTATCTACAAACTACTTGGTGGCATCTATTACGTTGGTACCGATTCAGGCAATTTTGCTTGCAAGGCACGTGGTTTATTTCGCTTAAATGGGATCAAGCCGTTGGTGGGTGATCGCGTGATGATAGAACCCGACCAGTATAGTGATGATGAGGGCTTTATTGTCGAAGTATTAGAGCGTCAGAACCAACTTGTCAGGCCACCAGTAGCCAATGTTGATCAAGCGGTCATTGTGGTGGCAACTGAAAACCCTAAACCCAATATACACCTACTCGATAAAATGTTATTATCGTGCGAAATTGCTGGTGTTGAACCCGTTATAGTCGTCAATAAGTCTGACTTAACTGACGAAACCAGCCCGCTAATTGATATATACGCCAATACTGGTTACAAAGTTGTGTTAACAAGTGCCTTATTGTCGTGTCGTATCGAACAGGTCAGTGCGTTGCTCAGCAATCGGGTTTCGGTTTTTGCCGGTGCATCTGGTGTCGGCAAGTCGTCGTTACTTAATGCAATTATTCCCAATTTGGCACTTAAAACAGGTGGTGTTAGCAAAAAAATCAAACGTGGTAAGCACACCACGCGTCATACTGAACTGATCAAGTTGCCGCAGGGCGGCTATGTGCTCGATACACCAGGTTTTACATCGCTAGATATCAGCGGCGTTAGCAAGTACCAATTGGCGCATTTTTTTCCTGATATTGAAAAGCATGCTGATGACTGTCGCTTTCAAGACTGTCTACATATAAAAGAACCTAACTGCGCTGTGCGCGCTGCAATTGAAGCCAATAAAATTCATCAAAGTCGTTATAAATCTTACCAAATGATACTAAAACAATTAGAAAATGAAAGGGTCTAAACGTGAAAATTTTATCGCCATCAATTCTATCTGCTAACTTTGCCGATTTATTAACCGATGTAAAAAAAGTTGAACAAGGTGGTGCGCCATGGTTACATATCGATGTGATGGACGGTCATTTTGTACCTAACATCAGCTTTGGGCCAGTCGTGATGCAGTCATTAAGGGCAGACAGTTCGCTATTTTTTGATGTTCACTTAATGATCGAGCAACCTGAAAAGTACATTGATGCATTTGTTAAGGCAGGGGCTGATATGATTGTCGTGCATCAAGAGGCCTGCCGTCATTTACATCGCGTCATTCAGTCGATTAAGGCGCATGGCATACAGGCGGGAGTATCGCTTAACCCGGCGACACCAGTTTCTACATTAAGTGATATACTACCAGAACTTGACATGGTGCTGTTGATGTCGGTTAACCCTGGCTTTGGTGGACAGAAGTTTATTGAGAGAACTTACAAAAAAATTACTGAATTAAAGGCGATGATCAATGCCGAAGCATTAAACATCAAAATAGAAATTGATGGTGGTGTCAATTTAGACAATGCAAAAAAATTAGTCGAATGTGGCGCTGATGTATTAGTTGCAGGTTCGGCTGTTTTTGGCGCTGATGATGTGCCGCAGCGCATTAAAGAATTTTACGAGAGGATCTCATAATGGTAGTTGCCATCGTGGTCAATGGCGACCCAGTCGATAATGCATTTTTAAAGGCAGAACTGACCAAAATTGACTATATTATCGCGGTTGATGGTGGCATGCACCATTTAGACGATATTGCGATTTTACCTAATCTTTTAGTGGGTGATTTAGATTCATATGATGTTACGAATAAGTCGCATTTAACTGAGGTTGAAGTGATTGTGTTACCCACAGAAAAAGATCTATCAGACTTAGAATTTGCCATTCAAACGGCAAAACAAAGAGGTGCCACAGCAGTGCGCCTCTTTACTGCGTTAGGTAATCGAATTGACCATACGCTGACTAATTTTAATGTTTTAATGCATGCCAAAAGGCTTGGTTTAACAGCCGAACTATTAGACGAACATCAGTGCTTAATTGTTGCAGACGGCAGTCAAAAATTTAATCATATTAAAGGTAAGACCTTTTCAATTGTACCACTTACTGACCTTGTTGGCGTCACCATTATGGGCGCTAAATATCCACTTAAAAAGCGAACCGTGCAGCGTTACAGCTCGCTTTGCCTATCTAATATTGCCACTGAAGACATTGTTGAAATAACAATTGAACAGGGCGATGCATTTATTGTTATAAATCATTGATATTCGACAATATTGATTTATTTAGTATTATTTTATTGCCGCTAAAGGTGACAATGATAACTAACATAACGACAATCGCCAAAAGAGCAGCGATAATATTAAATAGTTGGAAAGATATTAAAATATCGCTAAACTGCGTGATATAGTCTAGTTTGAAATAGAATACAAATGCCAATATTAGCAGTAGAATAAAGACCAATATAACTGAAACAATGCCAATGATTAGCATTTCTAAGGCCAGAACTTTCATAATATTGCGCTTATTATAGCCAATTGAACGGTATAGCCCGATTTCGTATTTTCTTTCAAATAGCGCCGTCAATAAAAGTGAAACAAATGATATGACAGCCAATATCAGTATGACGTAAAGTGTCACTTTCGATAGCGCTAAGACAGAATCAATCTTTTTGTAGACGGCGTCAACTTTTTCTTGATATTTTTTGTTTATGATTAGACTGTCGTTTTGTATAGCGGCGGCAATAACAGATTCATGCGTGTCGCGATAAAGGTTATCTTTATAAATTTTTACAGCACTGCGTGAGCGTTGAAAGGGCCATTCAAATAAATCAGTAAAACCATCAATATGGTATAAAATATGGCTTGTTTCGTGTAGCTTTTGGTCAGCTACAAGGCCGACAATTTTTATTCGTGGTCGACCGTATTCTGAAATGACAAAAACCTTATCATCGATTAGGTTGAAGACATTTGCGCTGTCGACAGCACCAGTCATATACTGGTCGTATAAGCGGTCGCCACCAATGCCTAAATCGCGCAATAGCGCGATTGCCCCCCAAGCGCTCATCAGCACTTCATCGGCGCTTTCAGGGTATCTGCCATCAGTAATAATTGCACTAAAATAGTTGTTACCGGCAATGTTTTCAAAACTGGTTTTACGCACCACCAAACTACCGCCTGTCGGCGAAATTTCGATTTTATGGTCATACATATAACTGGCATAGTCGACATGTTCAAGTGCCATAATATCAGCCAATAACTGCTCGTAATCGGCATCTTTATCAATGTTTAACACAGCGTTTTTTAGACCTTTACCTAGCCAGTTTTGGTGTAGATAGCGCTTAAAAAAATCACCTTGTAGAATAATTGCCATGGAAGCGACCAGCATAATAAAAATAGCGAGTAAAACGTTTTTTAGGGTATGCTGATAACGCCCTAGTATATTTTTAATAGCAAGCCAAGTGCTGCGTGCAGTGTAGTATTTGGCGGTATTTTGACTTTTTTGTGCTTTAATTGGCACTTCTAAAGAAGATGGCAGCGCTTGACCATCTTTAATTTGCAGTATAACATCGCTATATGTTTCAGCTAATTTTAGATTATGCGTGATAAAAATTACCAGTTTTTGTTTTGCTATATCTTTGATGATTTTGGCAATTTTAACTTCTGTCTCGGAATCTAAACTGCCAGTTGGTTCGTCACAGATGATAATGTCGACATCTTTGGCAATCATTCTGGCTATGGCAACGCGCTGTTGTTGACCACCCGATAGTTGCTTAGGTAGTTTTTTTAAGCAGTCAGCTAGACCAAGGCTTTTTAATATGCGAATTGCGCTTTCTTTTTTGTCTTGTCTTTCATCAGACATGCTGACAATGACATTGTCAACGGCGTTGAGATGTGCAATTAAATTAGAATCTTGAAAGACAATACCGATATTTTGCCGTCTAAAGGCATCATAATCAGCGATTTCGGTTTGGTTATAATAAATCTTGCCAGCGTCGCATTGGTCTAAGCCGGCAATAATATTTGCTAAGGTCGTTTTACCATTGCCGCTACTACCTAGTATTGCAACAAAGCCCTTGTCAGGCAGTGTCGCATTTAAATTTTTGAGAACGTGCTGGGTTTGTCCTTTTCTTATTGGATAGCACTTTTCAATATTTTTAAGCTGTAACACAATAACCTCACTTGTTTTTTATTAAATCGACAATACTAATTTTACTCAGATGTTTGGCAATAGTGCCTAAAATAATCAGCAGCGTACAAAGGATAACGGCAAATAGTGCCAAGCTGTCGAGATGTATGACGCGCCCAAAATTGATAACGTTACTTAAGTCCATTGACCTTAAAATGTAATCACTTAATACTACTGTCAAAATAAACCAGATAATCAAAGTTGTTATTGTTATAAATAGTACTATTAAAATGCCCTCTTTAATAAACATCGCTCTTACATTATTTGAAGTGTAGCCTAATGATTTATAAATGCCAATATTGACTTTATTGCGGTCAATGCCAATTTTTATGCTGTTGTAAAGTGCAATGACGGCAAATATAAAAACGAGTAGACAACCACCGACAATCGCAACTTTGTAGCCGTGTACTTCGTCATAATATTTGGCGCGTTCTGCACTGATTTGATCTTCACCAAAAATGGTGTGTTTATAGAGCAGCAGAGCGTCAAACATTTGTTTTCTTAAGTCAAGGCTTTGCGCATTAATAAAGACACTATATTTTCTAAGTTTTAAGCTGTTTTTGCCAACATAGATTTCGTCGATAAAATTTAAAAATTCGGGTTCTAACAGGTAAATGTTATCGTTTACTAATAATTGCTTGGTTTCGCCACTATATTCAATTGCCAATTCAGTATTTGAATTGACATTGTACTTTCTAATTTGTGGGGCATTGCCACCAAATGGTATATCTGCTGATAAATAGTCTAAATCATCAATTAAGCCAACGATGACAAATTTACCATCATAGACTCTTTTGGCGTTGAATTTAGCTGTGTTTTTATAAGAAATATCAAGTTTAACGAGTTCGTTAAATAGGTCGGCGTCAGTCATATTCGTGATGCGTTCAAATAGTTGATTGATGTCTACTTCATTGTTTATTGTTGCACTGTAAAATTGATAAAGTGTTTTTTGGGCAGCGCCTTTACTGTATAGTATCTCGTTGTTATTTTGAGGAAATTTGCCATAAACAATGTCGCTTTCAAAAGTATCTTTAAGGTTTTGCTGCATTGTATTGGCAAATAAGTAGTGTTCTTGATTAGCTAAATAGCTGCATTTTAGCCATGTGCCAGTCATGTAACCAATGATATGATTGTCGTTTTTAACATTAAATTCATCGATAAAATCTTTAAAACCATTGATGCTGTAATCGACAGTATGCAGGTCGATTTTAGAGACTTTGTATGCTTGATATAAATAGCCGTCAATTTTTTGCTCAACACCACTGATAAGACCTGTGCCAAACAGAAAAATAGCTGAAATAACAATCATTAAATAGGCAGAATTAAACAGCTTTAGTTTTTTAGATAGTAGGTTGACTTCAAATCGACTATTAAATGTCTTGGCAGGGCTATTCTTATTAATTATATTTTTAGTCGTGTTGCTTTTTGCAGTTAGATTGACGTTTTCAACCTGTAGCTTTTTATCTCTTATGGTTAGCGTTATATCTGAAAATTTATGGGCAAGTCTTTCGTCGTGGGTAATAAAGATAATCGTTTTATCTCGAAAGACATCGACGATTAATTGTATGATTTCTTGTTTGGTCTCGTCGTCTAAACTGCCGGTTGGTTCATCGCAGAGCAGTATATCGGTATCTCTTGCCAACGCTCTGGCAACGGCAACGCGCTGTCGCTCGCCACCAGATAATTGATGCGGCTTTTTGTCAGCATGGTCTTTTAAGCCGACTTTTTCTAATAATTGCAGCGCTTTTCGCTCTTTTTCAGTAACATCATTAGTTAGACCAATTGTAATATTTTGAACTAAATTAAAGTGTGAAATTAAGTTTAGATCTTGAAAAATAAAACTGACGTGTTCGCGGCGGTATTGGTCAAAATCGGCAACTGTTTGACCATTAAATAGCAGTTCGCCTGAAAAATTGGCATCAATGCCGCCAATGATATTGAGTAGGGTTGTCTTGCCGCTGCCACTACTAGCGAGCAGTGCCGTGTGATAACCAGTTTTAAAACTATATGATAGGTCTTCTAAAACGACTTGGTCATGGTCAGCTGCACTATATTTTTTTGTAATATGTCTAAGTTCAATGATGGCATTATTCATATTACAATCCCCCTAAAAAGATTATAACATAGCTAATTCAGATTGTTTAGTCTATTTTTCGGTAGATAAGACGATCTGTCATTTCGACTGAAAAGCAGAGCAATCACTTTTATTCTTTGTTATTTTTTGTTATAATAAATCAAGATTACTGGCGATAAAAACAAAAAATGGAATTAGAGGTACGATATGCAAGTAATTAGAAAAATTATCAATAGCAATAAAATAAAAGATATTATTGATGTACCGGCTGATTTTAAAAACAAAATGGTAGAAGTAATAGTCATGCCAATTAAAAGCGATGATAAAAAATCACTTTCTGGGAAATTGTCAAAATATAAAGATGATAGTAAGCGAACCTTAGAACAGAGCGCATGGGCGATGAGTGTAAAAGATGAAGAAGAAAATTATTGATGCTAATTATCTTTTAAGATATTTTCTTGCCGATAATGAAGAACAGAATTTATTGGCTGCTAAAGTAATTGAAAATGAAGAAGTTCTGCTGATAAACGAAGTAGTAGCAGAAGTTTGTTATGTATTAGAAAAGGTTTATGTTGTTCCTAAAAAAGAAATAGACGACATATTAAATTTATTGCTTGATTATAAAAATATAACTGCAGAAAAAACGCTGATAAGAAAAGCGCTAAATTTATATAGTTTAAATAATCTTGATTTCGTGGATGCTTTGCTAATAGCATACAATAAAATTGAAGGGGCAGAAATATGGTCTTTCGATAAGAAATTAAATAAGTTATTAAACAAAGCTTAACGTATAATTTAATGTGACATCAATCAACTAAAAATAAAGCTCCCGTTTTTTTGGGAGCTTTTGACGTTTAACTTTCTACTTTTCACTTTCTTACAAATGTTCTTCAGAAGTAAGTAAATCGGGCTGGTCATCAACCATTAAACCAGCTTGTTCCATTACATAGAAGATTAAACTTAACACGATGGCGACGACAGATGCCAATACCATACCTCTAAATTGAACTTGTCCCAACTTGATGGCCACGCCACTTAAACCAGTTGTAAAGACGACTGAAGTCAGTATCAAGTTTTTCGCTTTTGAATAGTTAATGCGCTTATCGACCAGTAGGCGAATACCAGACGCACCAATCATACCATATAGTAAAAAGGTAACACCACCGATAACATTGCCTGGTATGGTTCTAATGAGTGCGGCTAATGGACCAATAAATGCCATAATAATTGACAGTACGGCGGCACCTGCAATGACGTATACACTGTAGACACCTGTTACTGCCATAACGCCGATGTTTTCGCCGTATGTCGTGGTTGGTACACCACCGATAAAACCTGATAGTGCAGTCGATAGGTCATCTGCTAAAATCGAACGGTGTAGGCCAGGGTCTTTTAATAAGTCGCGACCAATGATGTTAGATGTGACCACTTGGTGCGAAATATGTTCACTGGTAATAACCAAAAGAACGGGTAACATGATGATGATGGCGTTGATGTCAAATTTAGGCGCTTGAAAATGCGGTACGCTAAACATTTTGGCGGCTGCTACTGGTGCAAAGTCGACCATGCCGAAGAAGACAGATAATGTATAACCAGCGACAATTGCAATTAAAATTGGCACTGTCGAGAAAAAACCGCGAAAGGCAACTGAACCGATAACGGCGACACCCAAGGTGACAATAAAGACGATAAAGTCTTGCGATGTCGCGTTTTCGACCATAATATTGGCGCCTGTCGCACCACCCGCAACTGTTAAACCAGTTAGTTCAAAACCGATCAGTGCGACAACAGCACCCATTGCGGCAGGTGGCAGGACAATGTCAATCCAGCCGACGCCAAATTTATAAATGATAAATGCCAATAGACAGCCAAGTAAACCGACGACAATAAAGCCGCCTTGAGCGTATTCAAAGCCACCCATCTCATTGATAATAATGCCAGCAGGTCCTAAAAAAGCAAAGCTTGAACCCAAGTAGGCAGGCGCTTTGCCTTTAGTAATCAAAATAAATAAAAGTGTACCAATACCATTCATCAATAAGACAATACCAGGATCAATACCAAAGATGATCGGCACTAATACCGATGCGCCAAACATGGCGAAGGTGTGTTGTAAACTAAGGGGTAGAAACAGCGCTGATGGCACTTTTTCATCGACTTGATAAATACGCTTTTTTGACATGAGTTCTCCTTTCATCTGGTTGGATTTAGTTTTTTGGTAACTATTTGTCAAGTAATGACAACGTAAGCGACTGTCATAGATCGTAAAACGCGATAAGCATATAAGGCACTTTAATGGATGCGGACACTTGGAGCGTAGGGGAGCTTATAATAATCTTCGGAGCGTGTTGCGTGAACGTTGCAGGATGCAACGTTAGCGAGCACTTGCATGATGGAATTGCGCAGCGTTAGCATAAGCGCTTCGATAAATTCCACCGATTGCCCCATAAAAATTGACAAAAATAATTCCCACTCAATGAGTGGGAACATCAACACTAGACGGCTCTTTCAATTTTATTAGACTTTAAACATCTCGCACAGACCATAACTCTGCGCGGAGAACCGTTGATATTTGCCTTAATGCGTCGCAAATTTGGTTTCCAAGATCTTCTTGTATGGTTCATGGCATGTGAAACTTTATTACCAGAAATTCTACCTTTACCACAAACATGACATACTCTAGGCATACGCACACCTCCTTCAAATATTTAACACCGCCCATATTGTTCACTCACTGTGTGAATATTTTGGATAGGCACTGTGTAGATTACATGCTAAAACAAAAGCTTCAATAATTGCTCAACAAAAACTATTATAATCACTTTTTGTTAAAAATGCAATGATTTTATCAAAATTAAATAGTATTATTGAAATAAACAGTGCAATATGATAAAGTTGTATCATTACGAACAGTCAAAAATCTGTTAAAAGATGAAATATAATACTAGGAGGAAACCATGAATACACAAGTTGTCAATGAATATGGCGTTATCAATATTGATACAGAAGTCATTGCAACAATTGCAGGTGCCGCCGCCATTGAATGCTATGGATTGGTCGGCATGGCCTACAAGTCGGCGGGGAGTGGCATTGTAAATTTGCTTAAACGCGAACATTTAACAAAGGGTATTAATATTACCGTTGAAGACGAAGCGCTTGTCATCGACCTATATGTCATTGTACAATTTGGCACTAAAATTTCAGTTGTTGCTGAAAATATCATCAAAAAGGTTAAATACAATGTAGAGACGCAAACAGGTTTAACGGTTAATAAAGTCAACTTAAATATTGAAGGTGTACGCGTTCAATCGTAGTTGCAGGAGGAAATTGTGAATATAAAGACAATAGATGCTTCTTTGTTAGCAAAGATGTTTATCCATGGCACAAGCCAATTAGAAGCAAATAAAGGTACAGTTGACGCATTAAATGTGTTTCCTGTGCCCGATGGTGATACTGGCACTAATATGTCGTTGACAATGAAAAACGCTATTGAAAAGTTAGGTGCTAAACAGTATCAAACTGCCGCTGAGGTGGCAAAGGTTATTGCAAAGGGATCTTTAATGGGCGCAAGGGGTAATTCGGGTGTTATCTTGTCACAAATTTTTCGCGGGTTTGCCAAGTCGGTCGAAGGCAAGTCTGTCTTAACAGTTGAAGATTTAGCAGTTGCCTTTCACACCAGTGCACATACAGCCTACAAAGCCGTTTTAAAACCAGTTGAAGGAACCATTTTAACGGTTATTCGCGCAATGGGAAATCGCGCAATGGCATTATCTGCTGATAAATTATCATTTCGCACTTTTTTTGAAGAGGTTTTAACGGTGGGTGAAGAAGCGCTTGCCAATACACCTAACTTATTACCGCAACTGAAACAAGCCGGTGTCGTCGATGCAGGTGGTAAAGGCTTAATCTTTATCTTTTATGGCTTTTACGAAGTACTAAGTGGCCGTCCAGTTGAAGAAATAAAAGTTAAAACAGAAAGCTTTGTGCCAGCACAAGCCCATATGCATACAGAAGATATTAAATTTACCTATTGTACTGAATTTATCGTGCGCGGTCAAAATTTGGCTGATGTACCACTTAAAGAAGATATTATCGACATGGGCGATAGTATGGTCTATGTGCCCGATGACGATTTAATTAAAGTTCATATTCACACCAATGACCCAGGTGAAGTGATGCAAAAAGCACTTCGTTATGGTGAACTGATTAAAATTAAAATTGAAAATATGAAAGAACAACACGGTACCATTTTAGATGAGCACCAAGCAGAAATTGAGCAGGCGAGTCAAGCTAATCAAACGGCACAAGAAAAACAGTCGCTTGCCATTGTGGCAGTGGCAGCGGGTGATGGCTTTGTCGATATTTTAAGTGATTTAGGCGTCAATTATATCATCAAGGGCGGTCAGACGATGAATCCGTCAACTGCTGATATTCAAGCAGCGATTGAAAAGGTCAATGCAGAAAAAGTTATCGTGATGCCCAATAATTCTAATATCATTATGGCGGCAAATCAGTCTGCCGAATTAAGTGATGTCGATGTTCACGTCTTGCCGACCAAGTCGGTATTGCAGTGTATTAGCGCCATGATCAACTATAGTGCTGAGCGCTCGGCTGAAGACAATATTGCTGAAATGACAGAGGCTATTAAAGAAGTTAAGTCAATTGACATTACACACGCCGTGCGCGATACGACAATTGGCGATGTCGCCATTAGTAAAGGCGAATACTTGGCAATTCTCAATGGCGAAATCATCTGCAGCGAAAGCGATATTGTAACATCTGTGATGAAAGTCGTTGCTAGCGCTTGCGATGACATGACAGAGTTTATCTCAGTTTACTATGGTGCAGATATTGAACAACGTAATGCAGAAGTACTATCTGATAAAATAGCAGCGGCCTACCCAGAAGTTGAAGTAGAGCTGTTTAATGGCGCACAGCCGGTTTATCATTATTTGATAGCTGTAGAATAGCTGTGGTGATAGGCGCGTTTATGAATGAAAGTTTACTGACCTTAAAAGGTGTTGGCAAAAAAAAATACAACGGCTTTCAGAAAATGGGTCTAAATACGATAGAAGATTTGCTGTTCGATTATCCGCGTGAATACGACGATAGGGCGCATATTAGCGCCTTGTCTTCAATTGTTGAAAGTGCTAAATACGCCATTGACATCACAGTAGTAGATTATCAAAAATTTCGTCGACAGGGCGGTAAGACCATGCACAAATTCACTGTGTCAGATAACAGTTCAACCGCGCAAGTCATCTTTATTAACACGCCGTTTATCACCAATTACTTTCACTTAGACGGTCATTATTTTTTGTATGGTCAAATCAATCTGCAAGTCGATGGTCTTGTCATGTTTCATCCTGAAATACGCCCCCACACCGATGGGGGCTTTGGCATAGTGCCAAAATATTCACTCAGTGAAGGCGTTAGTCAAAAAGACATCCAAAAAGCGCTCTTACAATGTGTTGATCATATCGCGGCAGTAAAAGAAGTATTGCCGCAATCAGTTGTATCAAAAAACAATTTAATGAATCGCGCCTCTGCGCTTAATATCATACATTTTCCTGAAGACTTCACACAGTTAGAAAAGGCGCGTTATCGCTTTAAATATGAAGAGCTATTTCACTTACAAATGGCGATGCTCTATAAGCATTCGCGCATAAAAAAGGCGATTAAGAAATGTGTCAGTAATAAGCCGTCTAGTGCTGAAATAAATGCGTTGTTTCAGTTTGAACTGACTGGTGATCAAAAGCGTGCTATCGCAGATATATTAGCTGATATGGCGACGGCTACACCGATGAACCGTTTGCTACAAGGCGATGTTGGCTCGGGTAAGACAGCTGTTGCGATAGCGGCTGCCTACACAGCCGTAAAAAGTGGCTTTCAAGTTGCGTTGATGGCGCCTACTGAAATATTGGCGCGACAGCATTACGATACGTTTAGCAAGTATTTTGATACTGCTGAAATTGTTTTATTATCATCTTCAGTTAGCGACAAAGACAAGCTATATAAGGCGATTGCTGCCGGCGAAATTAAAATTGTTATTGGCACCCATGCCATTATTCAAACGGCAGTTACATTTAAGCAACTAGCTTTGGTGATAACCGACGAACAACATCGCTTTGGTGTCAATCAGCGCAAGTCGCTCAGTGAAAAAGCCGTCGGCGTCGACGTCTTGGTGATGTCGGCAACACCAATACCGCGCACACTATCGCTGATCATCTATGGCGATATGGATATCTCGACGATCAATCAAATGCCAGTTGGGCGCTTACCCGTCAAAACGCATTATATTAAGCCGCCTAAATATCAGGCGATGCTCGATTATATAGAAGCACACTTAGCGCTAGGTGAACAAGCTTACTTTGTGGCACCTTTAATTGAAGAATCCGATAAAATAGATTTAGTGCCGGCTGAAAAACTGTATCAGTCAGTTGCCAGTCGCTTTAGCAACTATCAAGTGGCATTGGTGCACGGTAGAATGACGGCAGAGCAAAAAAATGATATTATGACCGCTTTTAAAGACGGCGCTATTCAAGTGCTGGTGTCCACTACTGTTATTGAAGTCGGCGTCGATGTTGCCAAGGCGACAATTATCGTCATCACACATAGCGAACGGTTTGGTTTAGCGCAGTTGCATCAGTTGAGAGGGCGCGTTGGACGTGGCAAGCTGCAGTCTTATTGTTTTTTGCTCGCTAAGCAGCCCGGTAAAATTGCCAGACAGCGCATCGCAATGATGACCAAGACAAACGACGGTTTTGCCATTGCCAATAAAGACTTAGAAATACGTGGCCCGGGTGAACTGCTCGGCATCAGACAACACGGTTTACCTGAACTTAAAATTGTCAATTTAAAGGAAGATATCGATTTGTTAAAAACGGTTCAGACAGATTGTAAACAGCTTTTTAACAGTGATGAAGATATTACCAATTATCTAGATTGGTTGAGCAACCAAATGGTTTTATAGGTGAAGCATGAGAGTGATAGCAGGAACTGCAAGAGGCATAAAACTAAATACAATCAGTGGTCTAAAGACGCGCCCAACGACCGACCGTGTTAAAGAGGCACTATTTAGTATGATACAATTTGACATCGCAGGCGCTGTTGTACTCGACGCCTTCGCTGGCAGTGGCGCATTGGGTGTTGAAGCATTAAGTCGCGGTGCAAAGACAGTTGACTTTGTCGACCAGTCGGCAGCTTGTGTTAAAGTGATCAAACAAAATTTGGCAAAAACCCATTTAACAGGTGGCTTTGTACATCGTGCACAATTAGAACAATTTTTAGTGCAAAACGGCAATAAGCGCTATGATATTGTGTTACTTGACCCGCCATATGCAGAAAATCACGTTGAAAAATCAATTAATTGCTTAATAACTAATGACAATTTAAACAAAAACGCTATAATAGTGGTAGAGCATAATAATGGCGTTCAGTTAGCGACTTGTTATGGTCAGTATAAATGTATTAAAGAAAAGCGCTATGGCAACACTTATATTACTATTTTTAGGAGTGATCAATGAAAGTAGCAGTTTATCCAGGGAGTTTCGATCCACTGACAAATGGCCATTTTGACATCATCAAGCGCGCAGCTAAAATATTTGATAAACTGATTGTATTGGTGTCGGTTAACAGTTGCAAGTCACCGATGTTTAGCTTGCAAGAACGCTGTGCTATGATAAAAGAAGTAACAGCAACCTGTCAAAATGTTCAGGTCGATATTTTAGATGGCTTATTAGCTGATTACGTCAGTCGGTTTGATCATGCGGTAATTGTCAAGGGGCTACGCGCCTTATCCGATTTTGAAGCTGAATTTCAAATGGCATTGATGAACCGTGATTATGATGAAAATGTTGAAACGATGTTTTTGATGACAGGCGTCAATTACGCGTTTATCAGTTCTTCAATTGTAAAAGAATTAGATAGATATCACGGCGATATTTCAAAATATGTTCCTGATGTTGTCCAGCAAGAAATACTAAAAAAGAGAGGTAGCAAATGAAAATTTTAGAGTTAATTGAACAGTTAGAAGATCTATTTGAAAATGCTTCATCAGTGCCATTTTCAGGCAAGACAATGGTCAATCGTGAAGAAGTTATTTCAATATTAAAAGATATGCGCTTAATTATGCCTGACGAAGTTAAACAAGCGCAGTGGATTACCGATGAGCGGTCTAAAATACTAGAAGATGCCGAGCTTGAAGCAAAGCGCATACAAAAAATTGCTGAACAAGATGCAAATACGTTAATTTCTGACACACATGTGCGCATTGAAAAAATGGTGCAAAAAGATGAAATTACAAAGCTTGCCGAACAAAGGCGTGACGAGATTATTGCTACTGCTAATCAACAAGCAGATCAAATTAGAAGTGGCGCATATGACTATGCTGATGAAATTATGCAGAAAATACAGGGTAATATTCAAAAGATTAACGAATCTATTGAAGCTAATCGCAGCGAATTAGAATCGTACCAAGCAAAACTAAACAGCCGACAATAGGTTGTAATACGTTATGCGTCTATTTATATTGACGTTTTTATTATTTGTAAATTGGTCAGCACCAATATTCTTTGCGACGACATCATCTCAGTTAATCGAACAAACGGCGTATGATGTCGTCGCTTGGGATACAATAACACTTGAAGATAAACAATTGCTCTTTACAATAGAAGGTGACAACAATACAGTTTATTCACCTCATTTGAAGATGCAACTAAAAACGGGTGCTGTTGTTAAAATATATCAAATTGATTCGCCTGAAAACTATTTGGCTGATGCAATAGAAGTTGACAGTGCGCTGATAAAACAATTAAAGTTGCCATGTATTTACCAAAATGAAATGCGTTCAGCACACCCGTGGTTGATAACCGTAGGACAAAGCGATTTTGACGAACACATCGAGGTTTTTGTCGGTGCTTTTCGTGCTACAAAGTACTATAGTGACGAAACACGGCCTTATTTTTTAGAATATCGCGATGGCGTTTTGGTGCGGCGTTGGACGGGTAGTATGCTTAATTGCATTGCCTTTTCAGACGCGCAGTACCTTGATTATGACGGCGATGGCCGTGACGAATTAAAAGTTGTTGAACACAATATTAGAAATGGTAAGTCAATTAGTGAAGTTGGTTATTATCGTTTGTACGGCTTTATTCCACACCGTTTAGATTTTAATCGTTAGGAGGGAAATATGAAAAAGTTATTTGTCGTGTTACTATCTGTCATGCTTATTATGACAGCGTGTACCAATCAGGTTGAACAGCAAACAACGACTAATCCACCTGCGTCGACGACAATACAAACAGCAATGACGACCGAAGCGACAACGCCAACGACAACTGCTGCGCCAACTGAAACGACCAGCGAGGTTGTTGAGACAACGACAATTGAATCGCCAGCCGGTGACCAGACGGTTGGCGCAAAGCTTAATTACGATCAAGCTATCAATAAAGACATGTATACTGGTTTTAGTGATAATCAGCTTAAAATGCTCAATGACAATGGTTTTGTCGTCGTAAAGTCTAAAAATCTCTTTATGCACCATCTTTATGAGAGCGCCGAATACAATGACAGTTCGGTCTTTATTACATCTGATGCCGTGCTCAATATGTTTCACACCTATTATAGTGGCAGCTTAAAGGCGCTTGAAACCGCTTACTATTACAATGATATCATCGCGTTAACCAATGACTTAATCACAAAAGTTGACAGTTTATACGAACAGTCAAGTACCGAATTAAAACCGTATTATCAGCGTCTATATGCCTACTTGGCTTTAGGTGGTATGCTACTGAATGATGAAGAGGTTGTATTTACTAATCTATCTGACTACGATTCTGAAAGTCAAGTTAAAATAAAACAAAAATTTGATGAAAATATTGATAATTGGCTAGCCATGCAAATGGCTTTTCCCGATGAGGTTATCGAATTGGTCGATGCTGATTACAGTGCAATAGTTGAAACTGATAAAAAAGTGTCGTCGACTAATGACGGCATCACGAGTTCTCAGATATTAAATAAGCGTTTAGATGCCACACAATATATTGCCAGAGGGCACTATACACAAAGCGCGTTGTTGCGCAATTACTTTAAGGGTATGATGTGGTTTTCACAATCGGGCTTTGATATTGCAATCGATAAGCGCGAAAATTTAGTGATTGCCCAATTGTTAGCACAGTTGATTGACAGCGACCCTGCAATATCTAAAATGTGGAACGACGTTTACGGTTTAACCGTCTTTTACTCAGGTGTCAGTGACGATTTAAATTATAAAGATATTGTCAAGCTGACAAAAGCAGTTTACGGCGAACAGTTTGACGCGGCTAAATTATTAGATCAAACTTATGACGCTGCACTTGAAGAAGCAATCAACCAATTGCCATTACCGAAAATAAAGCCAGTGTTAAAGAAAGACACCCAATATGATGATCTCGATTATAAAAGACAATATCGTTTGATGGGGCAGCGCTTTACCTACGATGCTTACATTATGACAAAGCTAACTAGGTCGCCTTATCGGCTTGATATCACGCCGTTTGATGTATTGGCGGCAACTGGTAATAAGACGGCAGAGACAATACTTTATGACACCTATAAACCACATAAAAATTGGCAAGACTATCCGAAAGCGCTGGCTGATGTTAGAGCTGAATATGCTGAATATAAAAAACAGCCAATTAAAGACTTATACGCTGGCTGGTTTAGGGCAATTGACCTAGCGCTCAACGAATTATTTGAGGGCAAAATACCCTATTTTATGACGACAGAAGCCTACGCTGCTAAGCGCGTTAATACGGCATTGGGGAGTTTTGCTGAACTCAAGCACGACAATGTGCTCTACGCCAAGCAAATGTTTGCTGAGGCAGGTGGTGCAGATGAAGATGGCATGCCACTACACTATGTCGAACCCAATATCATGCTCTATCAAACTTTACGTGATATGATCACAATGGCGCAGCAAAATGTATCAGCCTATCAAGACAAGGCAATTACAAGCCCGCTTGAAGACATGGCAGAGTTTCTTGACTTATTTATCAAAGTCTCGCAAAAAGAATTATCGGGTGAACTGGTTAGCCAAAAAGAACTTAGGAAAATCGCCTGGTTTGGTGGCCTAGTTGATCGTTTGCGTATTGGTTATGACATGTATTTAACAGAACTGTTAGGTGGTGACTACGTTTCGGAGAGCAGTTCGGCTTTAATTTGTGATATTGCTACCATATTACAGCTTGGTTATTTAGAGGTTGCCACTGGCTTGCCAAGCGAAATATATGCACTGGTCGAAGTCAATGGCCACCCAGTGATCAGTAAGGGCATTGTCTATACGGCGTTTAGTTTTTATAGCGATGAACGCTTAACTGATGAAACATGGCGTCAAGCGATTGGCTTGTCAGAGGGTGAGTACGGGCAATATATATATACGCCAGAAGACAATCAATATGACATCTTAAAAATGATGCCTTATACGCAAAGTTTTATATCTGAAGATCAAAATAATATTGAACATCAATATATAGAAATGAAATGGCCAAAGGAGTAAACATGAAGACAAAATTAACTGAAGTATTTAACATCAAATACCCAATTGTACAAGGTGGCATGGCATGGGTAAGCGATGCCGAACTAGTAGCAGCAGTTGCTGAAGCAGGTGCCATTGGCAGTATTGCCAGCGGCGGTCGACCAGTAGAATGGGTCAGAGAGCAAATTAGAAAAGCTAAAACACTAACTGATAAGCCATTTGGTGTCAATTTAGTTTTACAAGATAAAGACATTGAAGCCAAAAAGGCTGTTATTATCGAAGAGGGCGTTTACTATGTCGCAACTGGCGCGGGTAACCCTGTGCCACACATTGCTGATTTTCATGCTGCTGGCATTAAAATAATGCCGGTTGTACCGAATTTGAAATTGGCAAAGCGGGTTGAGGCGGCAGGCGCCGATGCCATTGTTGTCGAAGGTTTAGAAGCAGGTGGCCACATTGGTAAACTGACGACAATGGCTTTGATGGAACAAGTGCTAAATCAACTCGATATCCCTGTTGTCATCGCTGGTGGCATTGTCGATGGTAGGGGCTTAGCAGCAGCACTATTGATGGGTGCATCTGGTGTGCAAATGGGTACGCGTTTTTATGCGTCAAAAGAGTGCACGGCACATGATAACGCCAAGCAAACAATTGTCAATGCAATAGATGTCGATACTGAAACAACCGGTGGACGTGGTCACGAAGTGCGCGGCATTAAAAATAAAATGACTGAAAAGTATCATCAAATGGTCGCTGCTGGCGCCAGTGAAGCAGAATTAATTGAACTGGTTACGGGTACAAGTCGGATGGCGCCGCAAGACGGTGATGTCGATTGGGGTCTCGTACAAGCGGGTCAATCGTTGACACCAGTCAGTCAAATACTGTCGTGCCAAGACATTGTCAATTCTGTCGTCAGTGATGCCAAGCAGGCAATTAAAGAAGCCGCCAGATTTTTGGAGTAAAAATTGAAGATTACTGGATTAATTACCGAATATAATCCCTTTCACAATGGGCATGCCTATCATTTAGCGCAAGCTAAAAAAATGACAGCAGCCGATTACACAGTGGCCGTGATGAGCGGCCACTTTTTACAGCGCGGTGAACCCGCCATTGTCGACAAGTGGTCACGTGCTGAAATGGCGGTGCGCTGTGGCGTCGACTTAGTCATTGAATTACCGACTTACTTTGCAACCGCCAGCGCTGAACAATTTGCCTATGGTACGGTTAATCTACTCACTGGGCTTGGCGTCGATAATATCTGCTTTGGTTCAGAAAGCGGCGATATTGAAAAGTTGTCGAAAATTGCCAGTATTTTAGCTGCGCCCGATGCTGCTTTTAATCAGTATTTGCGGCAACATTTAGATGCGGGCAAAGGCTATCACAAGGCAATTGAGTTGGCGTTAAGTGACACGAATTCAGTTGATTTTGACTTTAGCGCTAATAATATATTGGCAATTGAATACTTAAAGGCGGCGCAATTAATTAAGAATGCGCCGCAAATGGTGACGATAAAGCGGGCTGGCAGCAATTATTTAGAGACGGTGATGCAAGGTAAATTTTCGTCTGCTAGTGCCATTCGCCATCAGCTTGAACGACCGCTAATCGATTGGCAATTGGTTAAGTCGGCAATGCCAGCAGAAGCCTTTGAATTGCTTTACAATAGTCATTTTTATACGCAACTAAATGATTTCAAAGCTTTGATTTATGCTGCATTAATTAGAATGGACAGCGCGCAGTTGGCAGACATCAGAGGAGTATCTGAAGGCATTGAAAACCGCATTGTCAACCATCTGACAAATATTGGTAAGGTCAGTGACTTAGTCGCCGCTGTAGCCGCTAAGCGCTATCCTAAGACGCGTATTCAACGCCTGTTGATCAATGCGCTACTAGATATTAGATCGCTTGATCAGGTAACTTTACAAGCTGATTTTGACTATGCGCGCATTTTGGCGTTTAATGACAAAGGGCGCAAGCTGATTAAGCACTTTAAAAAGAATAGCGACTTAGTATTGTTTACCAATTTGGGGCGCGACCTTAAAAAATATCGCAAACCGAATCGCTTAATCGAACTAGACACAAGGGCAACTGGTATTTATGCACAGGTTAATCGCGCTGTTCAAATTAGGGCAGATTATTTGCGCCAACCAGTTGAAGTGAAAAATAATTGCTTAAATAATCAATAAAATTCGCGATAATACTTGTATTTTTGGTACTTTATTTTATAATTAAAGGGTTGAGAGTAATATGTAAATTTATGGGGGTAAAACATGAACATTTTAGTAATCAATTGTGGTAGTTCTTCTTTAAAGTATCAACTACTTGACATGTCAGACGAAAGCGTTTTGGCAAACGGGCTAGTTGAGCGCATCGGCATTGACGGGTCACGCCTTAAGCATCAAGCACACGACGACGACAAAGTGACCATTGAAGTGCCAATGAAAGATCACAAAGAGGCATTACATCAAGTACTAGCTGCATTGACCGACAAGAATCACGGAGCAATTGAATCGCTTGATGCGATTAATGCAGTGGGTCACCGTGTGGTACACGCTGGCGAAAAGTACGCAGAATCAGTGAAAATTGATGACGACGTCATCGCAGCTTTAGAAGCCTGTATTCCACTTGCGCCATTACACAACCCACCAAATCTAACGGGTATTAAAGCAATGCAAGAGCTACTACCTAGCTTACCGATGGTAGCAGTATTTGATACGGCGTTCCACCAAACGATGCCACCTGAAGCTTATGTTTACGCGCTACCCTATGAGTATTATGAAAAGCACAGCGTGCGCCGCTATGGTTTCCACGGTACATCACATCGCTATGTTGTCGACCGTGCTGCTAAACTAATGAACAAAGACCTCAAAGACTTAAAATTAATCTCTTGTCACTTAGGCAATGGTGCATCTGTCGCCGCTGTTGATGGCGGTAAAGTGATGGATACATCAATGGGCTTTACACCACTTGAAGGTCTTGTGATGGGTACGCGTTGTGGCGACATGGACCCAGCTATTACGACTTTCTTAATGGAGAATGAAGACCTTGACATTAAAGCACTAGATACAGTTATGAATAAAAAATCGGGCGTTCTAGGTATTTCTGGCGTCAGCTCTGACTTTAGAGACATTGAAGGTGCTGCCAGTGAAGGCAATCAGCGTGCGCAACTTGCACTTGACGTATTCGATCGCCGCGTCAAAAAATATGTGGCTGCTTATGCCGCAATTTTAGGTGGCGTTGACGGTGTCATCTTCACAGCTGGTTTGGGTGAAAATTCGGCTTCTAATCGCAAGTCAATTTGTGAGGGTTTAGCCTTTATGGGCATTGAAGTTGACGATCAAAAGAATAATGTGCGTGGTAAAGACGCCATTATTTCAAAAGACAATTCAAAAGTGACTGTTATGGTTATCCCAACCAATGAAGAATTAATGATTGCGCGCGACACCCAAAAACTGGTTCAATAATCGATTATACAGGTTGACAAACCGTGTTGTTGCGAGTATAATTATAATGTTGTTCTGCCCTATGTGAACCGCTCAATTTAGTGAGTGGAAGAGGTAGTATATGAAATATAATATTGCCGATGTGATAGCAGGGCGAAAAAGAGAAATTAGCTTTACTTGTCAAGTTGTGATTGAAAATGCTTCGGCATTGTGCAATCACGCGACAGGTCAATCGTCATCAATTGATGCAAGTGGCAGAGTCTATCGTTCTGATGATAAGCTGTGGATTCAAATGACATACGAAGGGATGGTACAGTTTGTATGTGACAGGTGTCTGCAAGTGTTTGATTATGCGGTCAATGGCCAAATAAAAAGACAACTATCGACGCGTGATGAATTCGATGTGGAATGGCTCGTTATCAAGAGCGAACAGATTGATTTGGCTGATGCAATTGTTGATGATTTAGTAATTGAGTTACCCATTCAACTGACTTGTTCTGATCAGTGCAAGGGGCTTTGTCCAACTTGTGGCATAGATCTGAATCAGTCCAGTTGTCAATGTGAAGAAGAATCGATTGATCCTAGACTAGCCAGTCTAAAAGATTTATTCAACTAGTCTAAAGGAGGTGTAAAAATGGCTGTACCAAAGCGAAAAACTTCAAAAGCAAGAAGAGACAAAAGACGTGCTTCTAATATTAAAATGAAAACACCTAACGTAATAGAATGCCCGCAGTGTCACGAGCCAAATGTACCGCACAGAGTTTGCGCAGCTTGTGGTTATTATAAGGGTAAAGAGGTTATTACTGTCGAATAACCAGGATTTTGAAAAGTGCCCAATTTCTTTGTTGCTGCGCAAAATATCGTTTCTCACGTATGTTTAATACGCTGCGAACCACTATTTTGCTGGCGCCTCGAACTTGAACATTTTCAAAACCCTGCGGCTTTTGAAAAGTGCCGTAGGTAGATAGTAAACTTTATTGACATGAAGAGCTTATCTGATAGCTCTTCTTTTTTTATTTAAAACGCGTATCAGTTTTTGAGTTGGGTATAAATGTAAATAGTGATGAAAAGTGAGGTAATAATGGAACGATATGAAATAGACAAAGTATTTATCGAAAAGGCAATGCGGGATCCAGCAAAGTCAATTGAAGATTTTAAGCGCATTAAACGCGCGGTGGCGGTATCAAATGCGGTATATCTCGAAAAGCCTTGCGATGTGCGTTACATGCCAAAGTTTTATACAGAAGAAGATGTCGTAAACTTTAAGGTGATTGTTGAAAAAATGATGACTATTTGTAGACGTATGATTGACTTGTATATTAGCAATGCTGATGTGCGCAAAAAATATAATTTTGATAAGCGGTTAGAAACACTAATATTAAAAGAGACGTCTTATCAAAGCAATATGCCGATGGCGCGGTTTGATTTTTTTTATTACGTCGACGATGACTTTAAGTTTTGTGAAATCAATGCTGATGGGGCATCGGCAATGAATGAAGACATGGTATTAGCAAGTATTTTTAGCATGTCATCAATTATGAATGACATGGCAACGCAGTATAACATTTCGGCTTTTGAATTGTTTGACAGCTGGGTTGAAGAATTGCAGAATATCTATCATGAAGCCACTTGCAAAACAGAAAAGCCGATTATAGCAATTGTCGATTTTGTTGAAAACAGCAGTCGGACAGAGTTTGAAGAGTTTTTAGCTCGCTTTAAAAAATTTGGCTACGAAGCTTATATCGTCGACCCGATTGATTTAACATATGATGATGGTTTATACTATCAGGATAAAAAAATCGACCTTGTCTATCGCCGCTTGGTAACGCGTGACATGATGGAACGAATCGATGAAATTCCTGCATTTGAACAAGCTTGCCTTGACGACAAAACGATTATTGTCGGCAATATCAGATCGCAAATTATCCATACGAAAATGTTTTTTAAATTGCTTTTTGATGATGATATCAGAGTATATTTTGATGAAGAAATGCTTAATTTCATCGATGCGCATATTCCTGAAACATACGATATGACCTTTTTAAGAAATCATGTCGACTACGTTGTTGAAATGCGCCATAAATACATACTCAAACCAATTGATCACTATGGCTCAAAAGGCGTTTTTGCAGGTTGCGAACACTCTGCAAAAGCATGGCGCGAAATAATAGAAAACTGTTTAGATAAAGACTATATTGTGCAGTCGTATTGTAACCCGTCGTTGACTGAAAACATCAATGTGATCAATGGTGACTTAGTGGTTGAAAGTTATAGTAATATCACTGGTGTTTATGTATATAATGAAAAGTTCTATGGCGTGTATTCTAGAATAGGGCAAAATGCAATTTTGTCTGGTATCAAAGACGTATCTACGCTGCCTACTTTTTTAGTTAAATAAGGACGGACAATATGACGATAGAAAGTATTATTAACGAAGCGCGCCAGAATATCGCGGCACTTCAACGTGTAAGTAAAGACAATACTTGGCTAATGGTCTTATCAGAAAGCGATTTTAAAGTTCGCTTGAGTAGTCAGCTAGACGCTGGCGATTATAGCGCAAAATCAATTCTTAAAATCTTTGCTGAAATGTCTAAGTCATCACAAAGTGACAGTGAATGGCTAGAGGCAATCTATCAATTTACACTTAGCTTAAGTTATCCAGAAAATGCGACCATTCCAGCGTATTCCAATGTTATTGAAAACGCCTACGTATTTTTAGAACTGTTTCGCTTAATCTGTCAAGTCGAAAAAGAAATGGCAGAAAATACTTTCGTCTACGATTATCCGTTTGAATTACTATCAGAACGCGAAATTGATGAACTAGAAGACGCCACCGAATACAATATTGTCGTAGCGGCATTTCGCTATGACTATATTTATGAAATGATGAAATTAAACCGCGAAATCTTTCCCTATACATCGTTAGAACACATTACAGGCGTGCACTATTTGGCAATGTTTATTGCCCGTCAGGTTAAGGCATGTGGCATACCAGTTGATTTGGGCATCGTTTCAGGCGCAGCTGCGCTGCATGACATCGGCAAATTCGGCTGTCGTCCTGAAGAGAGCCGCAAAGTTGCCTATTATCATTACTACTATACCGAAGAATGGTTTTACCGCAAGGGTATTCAATATATTAGAAACATTGCTGTCAATCATTCAACCTGGGACTTAGAATTAGAGAGCCTTTCAATTGAATCATTAATTCTAATCTTTTCTGATTTTCGAGTTAAAGAGCACCGTGATCCAACACTACCTTACCCGATGAAATTCTATACACTAGAAGATTCTTTTAATGTCATTCTTGAAAAACTCGATAATGTCGATGCCGCCAAAGAAAAACGCTATCGCAAAGTATACGATAAGCTTGCCGATTTTAAGGTGTTTTTACAAGGGCAAGGCATTGCGACCAGCTTTGACAAGGTTACAAAGACAGAACGCGATTTAACAGACCCAGCTTTACTACGCGGCAGTGCACTTGTCAAGCGCTATAAAAACCTGTCTATTTCACATAGTTTGGCACTGATGTATGAACTGAGAAATGAAACGTCACTTTTAAATTATTTAGATGACATTAAAAATACAACTGATATTATGCCGATGCGCCGTAAAATGAGTGTTTTAGCGCAGTTTAGTAAGTATTTGACACCTGAACAAAAAATTATAGCGCTCGATTTTCTGTTCGATATGTTAATGTTACACGAAGAAGGACTACGTCGTCAGGTTGCAGAAATTATGGGACAAATTATTATTTCTTTTGACGACCCCTACAGCAAGTATTTACCACCATCTGTCGAATCAGATATCTATAAACTATCTAAATCAAAGATTTTAAGGCGTTTTATCAATCGCTTTTTAAACCCCGAACGCAGTCGTTCGCGCCAAAAAAATCGTTGGATAGGCATTGCTTTATCCGATTTATTTAGAACCGTTTTAAAAGATTCTAAGATGCCCAAGCAGACAATAAATTTACTATTAGAACACTTCGTCTTATTGCGTGGTGAAAGTCGCATTTATTTGCTTGCAGCGCTACTGCATTTACCCAATGATTATCTTGAAGAAGAACAACTTGTCATACTTAGTGAACAACTCGCTAAATCGCTCGACAGCGACCTAGAAGAAGAAATGATATACGCTGCCTTATGTGTGCGCCATCTCTTGCCAACTGGTCATGCTAAAATTATCGATATGGCAAAGCGATTGGTCGAAAAAATGTCTCCCAAATTTTATTTTAATTACTATAAATACACGTTAAAAGCACAATTGAATAAGGATAAAAAACCTTATTTGCCTGAAACGCTACAATTAGATCAAACGCTTTATTTAGAAAACTTAAAAAGCTTGACACCACAGGTGGTTAAAGCCTTAAATATTGATTTTTTGTTAGATTATATGATTACGAATGGCAATGGTGATCGCTTTTACTTTGCAGTACATTTGTGTAATCTGATAAAAAATAGCGAACACTACGAAATACGTTTGCTGGCCGGTGATACACTATTAACATTATCTGATTATCTTTCGTCAGAAAAATTAAATGAAGTTGTTATTGAACTGATCCGTGGACTTGAAATAGAAAATTATCAGTTTACTAAAAACATACCGCCAATATTAGGACGCTTAATTGTCAAGCTGCCACAAGTAGAACTACGCGAAGTAATTGAAGATTTTGAGGCGAAAATACGACGTGGTTCCGACAGTTTAAAAGTAGCTGTAGTCGAAACGGTGACGCATGGCATTATCGCTTCAGCAAGTGCCAATGGCGATGAAACGCTACGCAATTTGATGATACGTATTCTATTTAAAGGGCTTGTTCAAAGCCAAAACATGTGTCACATTGTCGCTTTCAACGCATTGACAATTAGCATATTGGGTACGCCATTACTCGATTTAGAAAAGAAATATCAACTGTTTAAAAAAATTGCCAAAAAACTATTATGTGTTGTAGCTAACATAGCAGAAGATCGCCGTGTTGATCTTGTTAACTACGCTTATGGCTATAATAAACTGTATGTCTTTTTGAGTGAATACGCTCATGAAATAGGCAATATTGATATACCATATCGAGATAAAATCGCCTATTTTTCGGGAACCTTTGACCCATTCAGCTTAGGACAAAAAAATGTTGCAACTACAATAAGCAATCAAGGGTTTGAAGTTTACTTGTCAATTGATAATTTTAATTGGCAGCGACGTACACAACCACTAGAACTGCGCCGGCGCTTAATTGAAATGACGATTGCTGATCAACCGCATGTCTATACCATGCCGACACTACCTACTTTAGATTTAAAATATCGAGCTGATTGCGAACGCCTAAAAGACTTATTTCCTGATTGCGACGTTTATATTGTCACTGGTGAAGACAAGTTATTAGAACAGCATTTTTCGACGCGTGATGAGGTAGACGGTTGTGACATTAATCATCTTATTATTACACGTTCAGGTATAACAACGCAAAATACAGCCGACTACCGCGCTGTATTAGAGCATATTAAAAATGTCGATTATATTACAATTGATGACGAATTAAGTGCGATTACCAATGACAGAATTCGCTATGCAATCGATCAACAATGGGATATCGACGACGTCGTAGACCAGTTGGCAGCTGAACAAATAAAAAAATACAATATGTATCGCAACGAACCAACCTACAAATCACATGTTGATACTATCTCAACTACTTATATGACAAAAGATCAAGTTGATGATAACTTAATTGCTGAAATAAAGGAAACTTTACATATCGATTTAAATAGGTATATAAGTAGAGATGAAACGAGTTTAAATATACTCATTATAAGAGACTCCCAAGATAATTTAGTAAATAGCATAGGCGTTTATCGCGAGCTGTCTGATGAAGAATTTAATGTCATTCAAAGTGATGCCACTATCAAGTCAGATTATGTAGAATTATATAAAGCCAATACCATTGTAATTGAACTATTGGCATCACGCGAACGCAAACCGTTACATAATCATTTATTGACTTTACATACCGAGATGATCGTTCAGGCGATCAATCATGGCTATGATTACAGCATTTATCGCCATGATAAAGCCAACCCAGATAAAACGATAAGTAATCATTTGTATTTAACAGGTTATCGCAATATTCATACATTAGGACTGATGGTGACGACAATCAAAGCGCCAGTTGTTCTGATGCTTGATGCACAGTCAATGTTAAAAATTGAATATCGTCAAAACGATATTATTCGCAACGCGTTAGCCAGTTCACGTGAAAAGTTGTTAGCAGCATTTGTCAAGCGCTATCCTAATTCGGTTATACTAACATTTGAACGCAGTATGCTGTATAATAAAATTAATAAAATTGTTGCGCAGCAAAATGCAGCAGCTTCAGATCAAGAAGATGCTGATTTAATGTGTGTGCCTTATGGCGATATATATAAGCGTTGGCTGCTACCTGGTTCAGTCACAAAAGCGTTACACACTGAGCGCGTTTACAACACAGGGTTACGTTATTTTGAAGTGTTAGAAAGCCCACATTACCCGTTAATTGAAGAACAAGTCGCCATTATCAAGGCGTTTCGCAGGCCAGTTTTATTAATTGATGACTTGGTTGATAAGGGTTTACGTTTACATGCTTTAGAGAATTATTTTAAAGATTTTGACGTGCCGATAAAAGCGATAGTTGTTGGCATTATGTCGGGGGTTGGCAAAAAGCGCGTCACCAAAAAAGGCTATCATATTTTAGCGGGCTATCATATTCCCAATATGCGGGCATGGTATTCAGAAAGCCATCTTTATCCTTTTATTGGCGGTGATGCCTATTTTAGTGGCGGTGACCAATTGCAAGATATTTTGCCATCAGTCAACAAAATATTGCCGTATATGCACTATAAAACAGAAAACGCCAATGGTCGCACCATCACACAATTTTCAGAAGTGTGTTTAAAACAGGCGCGCATTTTGGTTGAAACAATTGAACAACAATATCAACACAGCAATCGTCGACCTCTGACAATTGCACACCTAAATGAAGTGTTTGTAACGCCACGCGTACCGTATTATGGCAGAAAAATCAGGATTAGTCACTATTCGGTCCCAAGCGATATGATAAAGAACGATCTCATACGACTAGCGCAAATTTCTGCATTAGTTGAATAATCAGTTCGGTCTAAGGAGGTAAAATTGAAAGCGTTTCATATTGACAATCGCAAAAAAATTGTAAATGCCGTTAAGCCAAATAGCCTAGTGGTGGTCTTTTCGGGCAAGAGCAGTAGAAGTTCAGCAGATCAGCATTATCCATTTGTCGTCAATCGCAATTTTTTCTATCTAACGGGTTTACAGCGCGAGAATTTTATTTTGGTAATGAGCAACCTTCAAGGTGAAGTAACCACTGAATTATTTATTGAAAAACCAGATTACGACGTCGAAAAATGGGTTGGCCGCAAGATGAAACAAGAACAAGCCGCGGCAATTTCTGGCATTTCTAAAATTAGTTATGTCGAAGATTTCGATAAGGCAATCATCGGTTACGCTGCAAAGCCAGTTGAACACATTTATACCGATTTTGATCGCTTTAGTTGGTCTGAACCAGACTTAATTCAGCACACTTGGGCAAAGGATTTTGTTGCACGTTACCCGCATGTAACAATAGAAAATTTACAACCACATATGATCAACGCTCGCATGATCAAGACCGATTACGAAATTGAACAACTCAGAAAGGCAATCGCCTACACAAAAACCGGACTAGAAAAAGTCATGCATTACTTAGAACCAGAAAAATACGAGTATCAGTTAAATGCTCTATTTACATATAGCATTACTAACGATGGTTCGGCAGGTAATTCGTTTTCTACAATCGCTGCAGGCGGTGACAATGCCGTCATTTTACACTATGTCGAAAATGATCATATGCTCAAAGATGGCGACTTAGTGTTGCTTGACCTAGGCGCATTAGAAAAAAATTACGCATCAGATATATCGCGCACTTATCCGATCAACGGCAAGTATAGTGACAGACAACGACAGCTTTACAACATTGTACTTGGCGCACGAGCTGCAGTGCTTGAAATTATGGTGCCAGGCACACCGTTTGCCGATCTCAACAACACCTGCATCGCTTATTTGACAAAGGCCTTAAAAGAAATTGGTCTAATTGAAAAAGACGAAGAACTTAGCAAATATTATTACCACGGTGTCAGCCATCACCTAGGTTTAGATGTACATGATATTTCAGACCGCACCCGCCCCCTTGAAGCAGGTATGGTGCTAACGGTTGAACCGGGTTTATATATTGCGGAAGAGGGCATTGGCATTCGCATTGAAGACGATGTTCTCGTTACACCTAATGGCAACGAAGTGCTTTCGCAAGATATTATTAGAACAGTCGAAGAAATCGAAGCCTTTATAGCAAAAAAATAACGAGGTTGTTATTTGTCAATATTAATTGGCAAACTTAGAGCATATAAGGAGGCACTATGAAGTATAATATTCATTACAAGGACACTTTTTCACTATTAGAAGTGCAACTTGAACAAGGCGAGGGCGTTAAAGCCGAATCAGGTGCTATGGTTACAATGGATAGCACAATTGACGTTGAAGGTAAGGCAGAAGGTGGTATTTTTAAAGGACTTGGGCGCATGCTTGCCGGCGAAAGCTTTTTCTTTCAAACGCTTGTTGCCAATAGGGGTGCTGGAACCGCGACATTGGCACCGACGACAGTTGGAAGTATTACTCCGCTTCAGCTTAACGGCGAAGCTTACAGTGTACAAAAAGATGGTTTTTTAGCAGCAACCAATGGTATTAATATTGACACAAAAGTACAGAATCTGTCAAGAGGCCTGATGTCAGGCGAAGGCTTTTTTATCTTAAAAGTGCATGGCAATGGTGTAGTATTTGTCAGTTCACATGGCGCGATTCATGAAATTGACATACCCGCAGGTAAAGAAGTGGTCATCGACAACGGTCACCTCGTGGCGTGGCCAGAATCTGTTAACTATACAATAGAAAAGGCATCTAAAGGATGGCTTTCATCGTTTACTTCTGGCGAACTATTAGTATGCCGCTTTACTGGGCCTGGTAAAGTATACATTCAGACACGCAACCCATCGTCATTTATCAACTGGATCTATAAAATGTTACCAAGCAAGTCGTAGGAGAAGTAATGAAAATACAAAATAAAATTGAACATGTTGTCAGCTGGTTAAAAGATAAGCTTGTAGAAGCACATTGTAAGGGGTTAGTCGTCGGTTTATCAGGCGGCATTGATTCTTCAGTCTGTGCAGCGCTAATGGTTAAAGCAGCAGGTGAAAATGCATTAGGAGTGATTTTGCCAATTAAAAGCGACGACGCCGATCGACGTGATGCAATTGAATTGGCAGAAGCAATTGGCATTAACTATGTCACATTTGACTGGTCCGATGTGCATCAAACAATGTTTCAACAGATTGCCGAAAATGTCACATTTGACGAGAAGACCAGACGCCTGTCTGACGCCAATTTAAGAGCGCGTTTGCGCATGAGTAGCATCTATACAATTGCCAACCTAAAAAACTATTTAGTTGTCGGCACTGACAATGCGGCAGAACTATACACGGGCTACTTTACTAAATACGGTGATGGTGGCGCTGATATTTTGCCGCTGGCGCGACTTTCTAAGGCAGAAGTCTATCAGTGGGGGGCTTACTTAAATGTACCTGAACGCATTTTACAGCGCGCACCGTCAGCGGGGCTGTGGCAAGGTCAAACCGATGAGGGCGAAATGGGTACGACTTACGACTATATTGATGCGCATTTAAGAGGTGAGGCAATTCCTGAGAAGGATTTAGAAATTATCGAGGGCATGCACTGCCGTTCTGAACACAAGCGTCATACGCCGGCAATGCCGCCGGAGTTTGAATAATCAATTTTGTTGTATTAAAAATGGGTCAAATGTCACAAGAACATTTGACCCAAATTGTTTTAAATGTAAGATGACATAGCATCATTTCTTTCGGTTGAATTATCTTATTCAGTTAATTGTGTGTTGTTATTCAATTTATCTGTTAAACCCCTGTTGTAATCGTAAAGCGCCTTTACCAGTATACCATTTAACACAACATGAACAACAAGCCAGCCTAGTAAGAGCATTTCGTATAAATTAAACGGCCAAACAAGTGTTTTGTTGTCAGTAATAAAAGCGTCGTAGAATGGGTTTGCAATTTGATATAAAAAGAACAATAAAGCTAAGATGGTTAAAGCCAACGGTAATACAATTGGCACCTCGGTATCAATCGCTATTTTTGGTGCTATTTTGCTATACCAGCGGTAAATAAAAAAGAAAATAACAGATAGCACGATAGCAGAGGGCATAATGACTAGTAAACTATGACTAAAGTTGATATCGGGGTCAGCTTTAAGTATAGTGCCTAAAAATTCCATAAAAAACAGTATTGCAAGCGATAAAAAGACCAAGTTGACAACAGAGATGATTGCATCAATTATTGTCATCACTTTTAATGCTAATACAGTTTTACTAATGTTCTTTTTTAAAACTATACGTTTACTTTCAAGATTATTTAACATGGTTGTCTCCTTTTTTAGTAAAAGTATAGCATAATTTAGTTAGATTATAAATGGTATAATGTTAAACCAATAAATGTGCTGCCCTTTTTTGCATGGCCATACTAATTGATACTGCTGCGATTAACTTGACAATGTCGCCGATGATAAAGGGTAATACGCCGTTTGTGATAGCAACAGCTAATGGCAATTTAGCGATGAGCATCAAACCGACGACACCAAATGGATAAATCACTAAAAAATTACCGACGATAGCAGCGATGGCAAATCTTATAGGGTTGGCATTGCTACCTCGCAACAGTGCAATAACACCAGCTGCGAAAATAAAGCCAAAGATATAACCGCCAGTTGGACCAAAGATAATGCCAATTCCCGCTTTTCCGTTGGCAAAAACCGGTAAACCTACTGCGCCCATCAAAACCCATAAGGCAACCGAACCCATTGCAAATTTGATTGATAATAACAAACCGCATAATAGAATAACTAAAGTCTGTAAAGTAATTGGCACTGGTGAAAAGGGTAGCGGTATCGAAATATAACTGCTAACTGCAATAAGTGCTGCAAACAGTGCCATTGTTACAAGTGATTTCGTGTTTTGATTGTTCATAGTTACGCTCCTTTTTAATTATTTTACAAACATATCATACGATGATTTGTCGATTATGTCAACTAATAAATTTTAATTGGTTGACATATATTTTAAAAATAAAAAAAGCATCCAGTGAGATGCTTAACGTCTTTTGGAGGCGGCACCCAGATTTGAACTGGGGATAAAGGTTTTGCAGACCTCTGCCTTACCACTTGGCTATGCCGCCACATGGAGCGGAAGACGGGATTTGAACCCGCGACCCTCGCCTTGGCAAGGCGATGCTCTACCACTGAGCCACTTCCGCAAAATGGTGACCCATCCGCGACTTTGGCAAGGCGATGCTCTACCACTGAGCCACTTCCGCATGTTATTAAATATCTGCTTGCGACAACATAAATATTATAACAATCACATCTTCAAGTCAAGTATTTTTTCGAAAAAAAATTATTTTATTACGGTTTAAATTATTATTGTCGAGACGTTATAATAAAGGTATAATTAAATAAAGAAAATAATTTCAATTTGGGGGCATTCGACGATGATTAAATCAAAAAAAACTTTTATTAAAGTACTCACTACAATTTGCGTCGCTGTTTTTATTACAGCTTACGCTATACTTCAAATTGATAAAATTAATGGGTTGGTTAGCAAGTTTTTTCTTGTATTAACGCCATTTATCATTGGCTTTGCAATCGCTTATATTCTCAATATGCCAATTTCGTTTATTCATAAGCGCTTTAAGCTAAAATATGGTCTGAGTATATTGTCAATGTACCTATTACTGATTATTTTTATATCGATTTTTTCAGCATTTGTTTTGCCGACTGTTATTGAAAGCAGCTATAATTTAGCAGTTGAAATTTCAAAGGGCGTTGGTACGTTGGTAAGAATGGTTGACAAAATCGATATTGCGCCGATAAGAGCTGTTTTAGAGGGGAATATTAATAAAATTGCTGAAATGTTGACCAATATCTCTAACTTTATTGTTATTAATATAACGTCAATATTTGGAACCGTTGCTGCAACATTTATGAATGTTTTCTTTGGCGTTATTATTTCAATTTACATGCTCATTGATAAGCAAAAAATCATCAAACTATTTAAACGTATTGCTGTTTCACTATTGGGCGACCAAAAGGGAAGCGACCTAATTGTGCACTTTCGCGAGGCAAATGTGATATTTTCTAATTTTATCAGTGGTTTAATTGTTGAATCGGTCATTGTCGGGATTATCGCTTTCATATTCTTTATGTTACTCGGTGTTAAATATGCGGCTGTCTTGGCATTAATTATTACATTTACAAATGTTATTCCCTATGTTGGGCCATTTATTGGCGCGATTCCAGCAATTACTGCAACGCTATTGTATGCGCCGATAAAAGCGTTATGGGTTGCCGTGTTTATTGCTGTTTTGCAACAGGTTGATGCCAATTTTATCGGACCACGTATTATGGGTAATTATATCGGCTTAGATCCAATATGGATTATATTATCGATTACCGTTGGCGGCGGTTTCTTTGGCGTTCCCGGAATACTACTTGCCATACCAACAGGCGCAATTATTAAAATAACACTATCGCGTATGCTACAGCGTCGCGAAAAGTCTCTAAAAAATAGTGATAATAGTTAAAACGACTTAACTCAGAAAGAGGGGCAACGCAGTAATATGAATAAAACCGCAATAAAAAAAATACTTGCCTGGTTAGGTATTGCAGTTATATTGGGGCTGTTTTTGTATATGAGCATTCAGAGTTATCAGCTGGTAATAAAAGATGACAAAACAGTTGAACAGGGCGTTGAAATGGTTTCACATGTCCCCCCAGAGGAAACGGAAAGTCGTGTTAATTGGGCAGAGGTTGTCGTTTTATTGGTAGTTGGCACAGGGTTAATTTATGCCATTCGAAAAATAGATGAAGAAGCTAAACATGATGAAGCTGATTAGCAGCTTGCATATTGCTTACTATTGTAATATCATATAATTATCAAATAGAGAAATGAGGGTTCTAATGAAAGTTATCACGAATAAAGAGAGTGTTGCTAAGTTGTTAGAAGTAATTGAAAAAAAAGAAAATCGCCCTAAGTCAATTCGCATTTTTGTAGCAGGTTATTCATGTTCTGGCCCAAAGTTTGGTTTGGTGATTGACCCAGCAAGTGAAGATGATCTCGTCTATGAAGAAAACGGCTTAAAATTTGTTGTCAATAAGAGTGTAGACGAGCAATTCGGTGATTTTAGAGTCGAATTTGAAGACGATGGCTTTATAGTATTGCCAGTTGATTTTCAGCCAACTGGCGGCTGTGCATCATGTGGTGGTTCGTGCAGCTAATCAATACTTGAAAATCTTTCATTTTAGGGGGAGAACTTATGAATACTGTGACATTTGATGACTTTTTAAAATTAGATATACGTGTTGGTACCATTATTGAAGCAAAGCCTTTTGAAAAGGCCAGAAAACCAGCTTATCAATTGGTTGTCGATTTTGGTGATGAAATAGGGACAAAGAAGTCAAGTGCTCAAATAACCGAAAAATACAGCTGTGAAACACTGGTTGGCAAACAAGTGCTTGCAGTGGTTAATTTTCCGCCGCGTCAAATTGCTAATTTTATGTCAGAAGTCTTAGTATTAGGCACTTACTCTAAAGGTGGTGTCGTCTTGATACAACCAGCTAATCCTGTTCAAAATGGCGATAAGTTAGGGTAGTTTAAGTGATGCAACTAAAGCCCATTATCAGCATTAATACAGTGTCGATGGCGGCTTTGCTAACTTGTCATCAGCCTTTTCAAGTATTAGAGTTCTGTAAAAACTGTAGTAATTATAATATTAATTACAGCTGTCCCAACTTTTCGTTTGATCGACTAAAGTGGTTGAATCAATTCAGTTATGCTTCATTAATATTGACCACTATTCCCACTGGACAACTGGTTGGGCACCGTGAGCAATTAAAAGCTAAAAACTTTATGTCGGCTACTTTGCTAAAATACAGTGCTAACATTGATGAATGCGATCTTTACGCACGAGTTTCGATGTATGCTTTTGATAAGATTAAAGATGATATAAATGATCGCTTGCTGGCGCTTGAAAAAGTAAATCAACATACAGTTAGTATTCCACCAGGTAGCTGTACTTATTGTCAAATTTGTTCAAAAGCAATTGGTGAACCATGCCGATATCCTGAAAAATTGCGTTATTCACTTGAAGCGCTGGGTTTTTTGGTGTCGCAGGTCTTGGACGTCTTTTTCGACTATCGTATCAATTGGCAAAATCGCGATTTTGGTGAAGATTTTGTGACCATAAGTGCCTTGTTTAGTGCATCGCCAATTGACGAAAATTTAATTTTTAACGCATTAGATGATATGTTATTAGAATTACCAATATAGTTTAATTAAAAAAGCCGCGTGTTTAGAGGCTTTCACTAAGGGATTTTAATTCCTTAAAAAATATGGCATAGTAGATATTTGAAATTTTCTACTATGCCGTTTCTTTTTTCTTTCTATTTCACAGTCAAAGAAATTAGGTGATTTTTTAACCTCTAATAAAAAATAATGAAAAAGTCCTTCTATTTATAAGCCACGAGGAGAGAGTAAAGTTGAGGAAATCTTAAAAGAATATTATTTACTGTAACAAATCAAAGTTTAATGCTATAATTAAGTAAAATATTAAATTACAATTTAGAGATAAAAAGAAAGGAATAAGTATTGAAAAAAATATACTTAGCAGATGATGATAAAGATATTCTTGTATTATTAGAAATTTTTCTGAAAAATGAGGGTTATGAGGTGAAAACTTTTAATAACCTTAGAAGTATATCTTCTGTCCCTATTATATTGCTTACAGCAAAGGATACGGATGCAGATTATATAGCTGGTATTAGTTTAGGCTCTGATGACTATTTGAGTAAACCTTTTAATCCAACTGTGCTTAGTATGAAAGTTAAATCTTTACTTAGAAGAGTTGAAATGACTAGTGAAAATAATGGTGATTTTATATCGCATTTAGATCTTAAATATTCCAAAAAAGAACATGCTATATATGTAGAGGATAAAGAAATTCCACTTAGTAAAACAGAATTTTCTTGTCTTAAATATATG
>PDWJ01000644.1_pt1 | contig 49420 bp, 47 predicted proteins | sample 1430881 | NCBI WGS metagenome assembly PDWJ01 (sample SAMN01162460, study PRJNA174530) | Oral metagenome, whole genome shotgun sequencing project. | biome: Marine environment; feature: Marine mammal; material: Swab sample of the gingival sulcus; isolation source: swab sample of gingival sulcus...
AAGGGCCTGGAGGTGGCCTGAAAGTGAAGAAAAACGGAAGGAGCAAAACCGGACAGTTTATGTATTTTAAAACCGGACAATTCTATTTGTTGACAACATAACAATTATGTTCGTTGTGCTGTTTATTGGGGATTGCAGCTGTCTCATTTGAGTTGAAGCCCAGAATGTCTTGTTACCATGTGATCCTATCCACCCTGTTTTTTTCAGATCGGTGTATGCATCTTTTCTGACCCGATATAATGGGAATGTGCTCCTTATGCAAAAAAAGGTTGATCTGGGAAAGATATTGCAAATCTGTTGGATTCGGCTTACGGTTTTAATTTGAGATGATAGATTTGTTTGGTTATGAAAAAAGGAGCAAAAATGAAGTCAAGTGGCAAAATAGATACCCGGTGCGTTCAGGCAGGGTACCTCCCCCAAAATGGTGAACCACGGATTACACCCATTGTTCAATCAACCACCTACCAGTACGGTTCAGCAGATGAAGTTGCGGATCTCTTTGATCTGAAGGCTGAAGGCCATATGTATTCAAGAATTTCCAATCCGACGGTTGCGGTTCTGGAAAGCAAGATCAACGCGCTTGAAGGCGGCGTTGGGGCGGTTGCCACTGCTTCAGGACAGGCCGCTGTTACCTTGGCGGTCTTGTCTCTTTGTTCACGAGGCGATAATTTTATTGCCTTGTCGAATCTGTATGGCGGTACAATTAATCTGTTTACCCACACACTGAAAAAAATAGGTATTGACGTGCGTTTTGTGGACATCAACGCGCCGCTTACGTCGATTGTATCTAAAATAGATGATCGCACCAAACTGGTATACGGTGAGACCATTGGCAATCCAGGCGTCGAGGTGCTGGATATTGAACAGGCCGCAGCCCTTGCCCATGAACACAATCTGCCACTGATGATTGACAGTACATTCGCCACGCCCGTCCTTTGCCGGCCTTTTGAATTTGGCGCAGATATTGTCATGCATTCTGCCACAAAATACCTCGATGGGCACGCGACCTGTGTGGGCGGCCTTTTGGTGGACAGCGGCAATTTTGACTGGGAAAAAAGCGGCCGTTTTCCCGAATTTGTTCAGCCTGACCCCAGTTATCATGGTCTGAGCTATACGCAATCCTTTGGTAATCAGGCCTTTATTACGCGCGCCAGGACCAATTATGTGCGGGATATTGGCTTTTTAATGAGTCCGATGAATGCCTTTTTGATCAATTTGGGGATGGAAACCCTGCACCTGCGTATGCAGCGGCACAGTCAGAACGCGCTGCATCTGGCCAAATTTCTCGAAGACCATCCGGCAGTGGACTGGGTGGCGTATCCGGGGCTTTCTTCAAGTCCAACCTATGATCTGGCCCAAAAATATCTGCCGGACGGACAGGGCGGCATCCTGTCTTTTGGCCTGAAAGGCGGACTTGCGGCCGGAAAAAAATTTATTGATGCGCTCAAACTGATTTCCCTTGTTGTTCATGTGGCGGATGTCAGGAGCCATGTATTGCATCCGGCCAGCATGACCCACCGGCAGCTTTCTGACGAACAAAAAAAGGCAGCAGGGATTCGGCCTGAGCAGATTCGTTTTTCTGTTGGCATTGAAGATGTCCAGGATATTGAGCAAGATCTTGAACAGGCATTGGCCGGCTGATTACGTATTCAGGGAGAAAGAAATGCCGATTATTTTACCATCTGATTTACCCGCAAGCGATATTCTGAAAAAAGAACGCATTTTTATTATGGATAGTGATCGGGCCCGTTCTCAGGATATACGGCCCCTGGAAGTGATTATCGCCAATCTCATGCCGACAAAGATTCAAACAGAAACCCAGTTGCTGCGCCGTATTTCCAACATCGCCCTGCAGGTCAATGTCGAACTGTTGCGTACGGATTCGTATGTCGGGAAACATACCAGTCTCGATCATTTAGACCGGTTTTATACGGTATTCGACCAGATTCGACACAAAAAATACGATGCCATGATTATTACCGGTGCGCCTGTGGAAAAACTGGGTTTCCATGATGTCCACTACTGGGACGAACTCCGGCAGATCATGGATTTTGCCAGAACCAATGTTTTTTCCACGATGTTTATTTGCTGGGCCGCTCAGGCGGCCTGGTACCATTACTATGGCGTACAAAAGCATGCATACGGTGAAAAGCTGTTTGGGGTTTATGAAGTGGATGTTTTACAGCAGAATGTGCTTACCAGTGGTTTTGACGATAGTTTTTTTGTGCCCCATTCCAGATATACCTACTGTAAACGGGAAGATATTGACCGCATAAAGGACATGCAGGTACTGGCGGCTTCAGAAAAAGTGGGGGTGCATATGGCCGCAACCCATGACAACAGACTGCTATTTGTAACCGGGCACGGCGAATACGACACCTCAACGCTCGATGATGAGTATAAAAGGGATAAAGCCAGCGGGATGCCCACAGCCCTTCCTGAAAACTATTACCGGGACAATGATCCTTCCAAACAAATTGCGGTTCGCTGGAAAGCGCACAGTAATCTGTTGTTTTCGAACTGGCTGAATTATTGTGTTTATCAGGAAACGCCTTATCGCCTTGAGGATATAACGGAGAAAACACTGTAAAAAATTACAGCAGCCCGCCGCCCATTGCGATATAGAGATCCACACGGTTAAACAGAATCCTCTGCTGTAACGCCAGCACCCCTTGCCGGCTGGTAAAATGCTCCCGCTCGGCATCAAGCAGGGCAAGACCATCAGCCAGCCCTTCCTGGAGCTGGATCCGTGTCAGACGCAGCCGTTCGGCAATGGCCGCATCACTTTTATTGATCGCAGTAAACTGCCGTTCAAGGGTGCTGCGGGCAATCAGGGCGTTGTTGATATCAACAAAGGCGTTCTGTACGGTCTTGATATAGTGCGCCACCGCCATCTGCTGCCGGATTTCCATTGACTTGGCGTTGGCCTGTCTTCTGCCGTAATCAAAGAGGGGCAGATCAAGGCGGGGCGCAACACCCCAGACAAAGTTTTCGCCGTCAAACAGATTTTTCAGCGCCACACTTGCGAAACCAAGGCTGCCCGTTAGACTAATACTGGGGAAAAAGGCGGCTCTTGCCACACCTATATTGGCATTCATCTTTTTCAAGGTATACTCCGCCTGGCGGATATCGGGTCGATGGCGCAGCACCTCTGACGGCAGCGCGGCCAACAGGGTCTGCGGTGGAAACTGGGTTGAAAGATCGGCAGGTGGATCCAGTTCAAGGGCGGAGAGGGGCCGACCCACAAGCAGGCTGAGGGTATTGCGGCTTTGGAGCCAGCCCCGGCGGCGCGCTTCATAATCGGCCTTTGCCAGCTCGATTGCCGAAAGCATACCCTGCAATGTGGCCACGGTTGCGGTGCCGGCATCAACCTGGAATTGGGTCAGGGAAAAACTTTCCTTTCTGACCTGCTGTACGCGTTGGGCAAGCTGCATCAGGGCGTCATTGGTCCGCATCTGGTAGTAGGCCTTGGCAACCGCAGAAATAATGGCAAGTTGGGCGGCATCCCGCGCTTCCAGGGTTTGCAGATAATCATTTAGCATGGCCTCGCTCTGGTTTTTCACCCGGTCAAAAAAATCGAGCTCAAATGCAGCCATGCCCAGGCCGATCGTATAGACATTACCGGTGGAGGCCTCACCGGTATAGCTTAAATCCCCCGCTGTGCGGGAGCGGCTGGCAGCGGCGTCAACCCCGATACCCGGCAGAGAAGCACTGCGGGTGACCCGGTATTGGGCTTTCGCCAGATCGGCATTGAGGGCGGCCATGCGCAGGTCGTGGTTATGCTTCAGTGCTTCCTCGATAAACTGCTGAAGCTGTTTATCCTGAAAATAATCACGCCAGCCAAGCTCATGGGCCATGAGACCGTTTTTTTGCTGTTCTTCAAGGGCAATGCCCACCCATGACGCTTCCAGGGGGACTTCCGGCTGCAGAAAAGCAGGCGCCAGCGAGCAGGCGGTCATGACAGGTACCAGACATAGCACCAGAACAGACAGACCATATCGCCGTATGGTTGTAAAAAATGTCATATTTCATCCTCCTGTTGACCGGTTTGGCGACCGGGCTTAATATGGGATGCCTGTTTCTGAGACGCCTCTTTATCGCCAAAAATCCGCCGCACAACAATATAAAATACCGGCACAAACAGCACCGAAAAGAGGGTGGCAGCGGTCATTCCGGAAAGTACCGCGGTCCCGATGGCCCGCTGGCTGGCAGAACTTGCCCCTGTGGCGAAAAACAGCGGCAGCACACCGACAATAAAGGCCAGGGAAGTCATAATAATCGGTCGGTAACGCTGCTGAGCCGCCGTGAGTACCGCAGGAATCAACCCTTGTCCCTCTTTTTGCAGATCTTTGGCAAATTCCACAATAAGTATGGCGTTTTTGGCAGAAAGACCGATAACAGTAATCATTCCCACCTGAAAATAGACATCATTTGCCATGCCCCGCAGCATCGCCCCCACAACAATTCCGAAGAACCCAAGGGGTACCACAAGCATAACAGACAGGGGAATTGCCCAGCTTTCATAGAGCGCGGCCAGGCAGAGAAAAACAGCGATAATGGCAAACCCGTAGAGGTAGAGAGACAAGGAACCGGCCCTCACCTCCTCAAGGGACTGCCCTGTCCACTCAATGGCAAAACCGTTGGGCAGTTTTGTCAGGATCGCTTCCATTGCCGCCATGGCCTGTCCTGTACTGTGACCCGGAGCAGCCGCCCCCTGGATGCCCACCGCCGGAAACCCGTTATACTGCCGAACCTGCATCGGTCCCATCTTCCACTCAAGGGAGATCAATTCCGAAAGCGGCACCTCTCTGCCGTCAGCGGTATGGGCGGTAAATCGGTTCAACATGTCTGGCTGCATCCGGAAGGCGGCATCTGCCATCATCATCACCCGCTGCATTCTTTCCCGGTTGGGAAAATCACCCAGATAGGATGCGGCGAGCAAGCCTGAGAGGGTATCGTTGATACTCGTGATGGAGACCCCTTTGGCATAGGCATTATCCCTGTTGATCGAGAGGGTCAGCTGCGGGGCATCCTCCACGCCGGCAGGTCGAACCCCGGCAAGCTCGGGATGTTGGGCGGCAAGTCCCAACATCATATTGCGGGCCTTCATCAGCAGCTCATGACCGCTGCCACCGCGATCTTCCAGCCGCATATCGAACCCGGAGGCATTGCCAAGCTCGGGAATGGGCGGAGGATTGATGGCAAAGAGAAAGGCATCCCGAATGGGGAAAAACAGCCGCATCAACCGGCTGGCAACGGCGGACGCACGCTGTTCCGGCCCCGTGCGTTGGTCCCAGGGTTTGAGGGGCACAAAGACAAGGGCCATATTGGGACCCTGACCGCTGAAGGAAAAACCGATGATAGAGACAATATTTTCTGTTTCCGGCTGCTGTAAAACGATGTGTTCGACCTGCTCTATCACCTTCACCGTCCGTTCCTGACTGGCCCCTGGCGGCAGTTTTACATTGACAATCACATAACCCTGATCTTCGTCGGGAAGAAATGCGGTGGGAATCCTGGTATAGAACCAGCCGGAGATTCCGGTTATCAAAAGAAAAACAAGCACCATCACATAACGCCAGCGAACCACAACGCGCAACGTCGCCTGATACTTTTGTGTCACCCAGTTGAAGAGCCGGTTGAACCCGATAAAAAATCCGTTTTTTTGATGACCGTCTGTCACCGGTTTCAGCAGGGTGGCACAAAGCGCCGGGGTAAGAGAGAGGGCAAGAAAGGCGGAAAAGAAAATTGCCCCCATCATCACCAGGGAAAACTGGCGATAGATATTGCCGGTTGCACCGGGAAAAAACGCCAGGGGCACAAACACCGACACAAGCACAACGGTGATACCGATTACCGCCCCGCTGATCTGTGTCATCCCCTTATGGGCCGCTGCTTTGGGCGAGAGCCGCTCTTCATCCATCAGCCGTTCCACATTTTCCACCACCACAATGGCGTCATCCACCACAATGCCGATTACCAGCACCATGGCAAACATGGTCAGCACATTAAAGGAAAGGCCAAAAAGGGACATGATCGACACCGCGCCCAGAAGCGAGATCGGTACCACCAGGGTCGGAATGAGGGTATAGCGGATGTTCTGCAAAAAGAGCAGCATGACCAGCACTACAAGCAGCATCGCCTCAAGCAGGGTCCGTACCACCTCCTCAATGGAAAGGCGGACAAAGGTGGATGAATCATAGGGAATTTCCCATTCCATTCCTTCTGGAAAATATCTGGCAAGTGTCTCCATGGTTGTATACGTGTCCCGGGCAACGGAAACCGCGTTGCCGGTGGTGGAGAGCTGGATACCCATACCCACCATGGGCTTGCCGTTCAAGCGGGCAAAGGTGGCATACCGCTCAGGGCCAAGCTGAACCCTGGCGATATCTTTCAAGCGAACGGTTGCTCCGGTGGTATTGCTTTTAACAATGATATTTTCAAACTCCCGGGCGGTCTGCAGCTGCCCGGAGGTGTCGATGGTGGCGGTGATCTCTTGCCCCGGCACAAGGGGCGCGGCGCCAATTGTGCCCGCCGAGATCTGAATATTCTGTGACCTGACCGCCGCTGCGACCTGGCTGGTGGACAGACCATAACTGCGCATTTTTACGGGATCCAGCCAGATCCGCATGCCGGGTTCGGCAGAGAACACCTGCACATTGCCCATCCCCTCGATACGCTGGAGTGCGGGCCGGATATTGCGCATGACATAATCCGCGACCTCCAGCTGGCTCAACGCCTCCGAGGTTGAATAGACGCAGGTGAAAAGCAGAAAGTTTGACCGGCTTTTAGTCACGCCGATTCCCAGGGATTGAACGATAGGCGGCAGCCGTGGTTCCGCGTTTCTCAGCAGGTTCTGCACATCGACCTGGGCCATATTCTCATCAGTGCCGCTGGCGAAGGTAAGGGTGATACTGCCCGTGCCGTTGGCATTGGCGATACTTTCGATATAGTCGAGTCCATCGGCGGTATTGACCTCCCGCTCGATGATGGACAGCACCGTCCGCTGCAGGGTCTCGGCACTGGCGCCCGGATACTTGACCTGTATCTGGATCGTGGGTGCTGCCACTGCCGGATACTGGGCAATGGGCAGAAAAAATGCGGTAACCAATCCTGAAAGGATAATGAAAATCGCCACAACCCAGGCAAAGACAGGCCGGTCAATAAAAAATCTTGCCATTCCCTTTTCTCCTCCTATTTCACTCCAGCAGCAGGCGTTTCAGATTTCATTGGTTGCTGGGACGTTCCGGCTGCCTTCTCCGTTGCCTGGTTGCGCAGATCCGCAAGTGGAACAGGGGTGACCTTCTGGGCGTGCATAATATGCACTTTCAGCATACCATCGATGATCACCTTGTCTCCTGCCTGCAAACCGCCGGTAACGATCCAGTTGTTTTTCCAGGAACGGGCTATCTGAACCGGCCTGGGGGTAAAGGTGTTGTCGTCATTGAGCACAAAAAGGATATCCCCCTTGTCGGTACGGGTAATTGCTTTCTGGGGAATAAGAAAGATGTCGTCAAGGGTAATCAGGGGCATCTCCACCCGAACATAGAGCCCTGGCATTAGAAACTTGTCGGGATTGGGAACCGAGGCGCGTACCATGGCCTCACCTGTTGCGGCATTGACGGCCACATCGGTAAAGATCAGCTTGCCGGGGTACTGATAGGGCGTGCCGTCATCGAGGAAGATTTTCACCGCCATCTCAGGGGATTGATGCACTCGCTTCTGCTGTTGCATCATTGCCTTGAGGTTTAAAATGTTTGCCGCCGATTGCTGTACATTCACATAGAGGGGATCAATCTGGCGGATCTGCGCCATCTGGGTTGCACTGGAAGCAGAAACCAGTGCCCCCTCCGTGACCTCCTGCTGACCGATAAAGCCAGAGATAGGCGCGGTGACAGTGGTATAATCCAGATCTATTTCAGCTTTGATTACAGAGGCTTTGGCAATTTCTATCTCGGCGATGGTGCTGGCAAGCGTCGCCTCCGCCTGATCCAGCACCTGCTGGGAGACAGCCTTTTTATCTATCAGCTTGCGATAGCGTAACACATTGGCCTCGTTGAGTTTTTTCTGGGCAATCACTTTGGCAAGCGTCCCTTTTGCCGATTGCAGGGCAGCCTTAAAGGGGCGGTTGTCAATGGTAAAAAGTACATCTCCTTCCCTGACAAAGGCGCCTTCCCTAAACAGCCGTTTTTCAACAATACCCGTCACACGTGCCCGGACGACCGCATCCCTGGAGGACTCCAGACGGCCGGGAAGATTATCAGTCAGTGTAAGATCTTGCGCTTGTACTGCAATAAAACCAACCAGCGGCGCTGGAGGAGAAGGATCGGCAAACGAAGGTGTTGTCAGCATAAGAAAAAAAAGTATAATCACGTTTAATTTTGGCGTGCGTTTATAGTAAGCCAGCATTCTTTCTCCTTTAAGATGTCGATGTATGGCGGTATCAAATGATCAGGCGTTGTCCACGATTTTCATATGAGGTTTGACCATCTCTTTTTTCAGCATCTTCCGTATTGTTTCCCGGGATGCGGGGTCTGCGGTCATCTCAAACATGAACGCGTTGGTCTCTTTGATCCGCTCATCATCGTGGGGAAAGTCGTAAAGACCGTTCGCTTCATAGTATGCATGATCTGCTTGGAAAACAAACCGATGTCGTCCCCAGACATCATCCCTAAAGACCTTGTGTCCGCCAACACCAAGAAAACCCGCAGGTTTGATATAGCCGGTCTGTTCTGCCAGCTGCATCTGCCGCGCCAGATTGAACAGGGATGCATCAACAGCCTCCGGCGTTCCTTCATCTGATACCATGCCGGCAAGATTAGCCCCCTGCCACTCCATCACACCGCAGAAAATTTCTCGCAGATTGGGCAGTGCCGTCAACGGGCCCGAGACTAGCATGCCAATCTGTTTTCCCTTCAGTGTCGGGACGTGATTATTGAAAAATCCCCGGTCAAAAAAGGCTTTCCAGACCGAGGAAAGATACCGGTCACGGATGGCGCCGGCAAAAACAATCCAGTCCGCAGGCATCACCACATTTCTGTAGAAATCGACAAAAGCATCGGTCTTTTCGAGCAGGCACTCATGATCAAATCCGCATTGCACACACCCCATGCAGCCGCTGGAAAAGGCCACATCCGAAAGACTGTAGACCGCGGGCCGGGCCGAGAAACAGCCGGCAAAGGCGTCCACCATTCGGGAAACCGAGGTGTCTGCATCCAGGGGCTCATCCGTCACAATAATCAGTGTGTTTCCATCTGTTTCCAAATTCCCCTTGCGGTGTACGGATGTGAATACCGATGGATGTGAGGGTAATGCGGGATATTCTGCCGGTGGAAACAGCCGGTCCTCGATGACCTTCATGCAGAGGTCCCCGAAAGCGACTAACCGCTCCTGACCTGCAGGTTCAAGGAGATCATAGGAGTCGGTTGACAACACGCCGGCAACTCGCATGTCCAGGTCATCGACAATGCCGCGAAGATAATGATGGGCGCAGTGATCAAAAAAGAGAATCGATGTGGTGAGAATAATGGCCGGTTTGCCGGAGAAAGCGCCGGACGCATCGCGTTCATGAATCAGTTCGATAAATCGTTTGTACTGGGACGGCACCAGCAGGGTATAAACAGGGGTTGACCAAACCACCACATCGGCGTTGGCAACTGCCGTAATCACCGCATCAAATGCGGCCGGATTTGACTCCAGCTTACGGATCGATTTCGATACATGGTAGGTCTCGAGCGTCACCGCCGGCCGTTTTTTTTCCAGATAGCGTAAGGACTGCAGGGTTACGCTCAAATTCCCCTTGGGACTCCCGTTCAACACACAAAATTGCATGACTCTCCCTTCCTTAAGTTGCGGCTGCCTTAAAACGCAGCTACTATTTTGTCAATCGCCAGAGCCTGACCGGATTTGTTTAACCGGGGTTCCCATGATCCGGGTTTCCGCAACATGCCTGTCATCTCCCAGCATCATCAATGCAAACAGCTTTTCCTCAAGGGTCCGGGCACGTTTCCAGCGCCGGGACAGCAGCGGGGTGGCATGGGGATCGATCACGAGAAAATCCGCCTCTTTTCCCGGTACCAGGTTGCCGATGCAGTCTGCCAGGTCTAGGCACACGGCTCCGCCCAGGGTGATTCGGTAAAACCCTTCCATGGACGAAAAGGATTGCCCCAGCAGCTGCCCCACTTTATACGCCTCGGAGAGCGTCCTCAGCAGGGAAAAACTGGTACCGCCGCCCACGTCTGTTGCCAGTCCCACTTGAACGTCCAGTGCATCCACCCGTTTTTGGTCAAACAACCCGCTGCCAATAAACAGGTTGGACGTGGGACAGAAAGCGATGGCTGCACCGGTTTCCGCCATGCGCCGGTAATCTGTATCATCCATATGAATACAGTGGGCAAAGACTGACCGCGGACGGACCAGTCCATATCCGTCATACACATCCAGATAACTTCGAGAGCCAGGAAAGAGTGACGCTACCCAAGCTACTTCATCTGTGTTTTCGGCTAGATGGGTGTGTATATACACATCTGGATAGGCCGCGGCCAGTTCTCCGCACCTAGCCAGCTGTTTTGGCGTGGAGGTGGGTGCAAATCGGGGGGTAATGGCGTACCGCTGACGACCGCGCCCGTGCCACCGGCAAATCAGGTCAGCGGTCTCCTGAATTCCCCCCCCGGGTGGATCAAGCAGATTATCCGGTGCATGCCGGTCCATGAGCACCTTGCCGGCAATCATCCGCATCTGACGTGCATCGGCAGCAGAAAAAAAGGCTTCCGCAGACACGGCGTGAACCGTTCCCAGCACAAGGGCGGTGGTGGTACCGTTTCTCACCAGTTCATCCAGAAACAGATCGGCGGCTTCTGCTGCCACTGCTGGATCTGAAAACGCGGCCTCTGCAGGAAAGGTATAGGTATTTAGCCAGTCCAGAAGCTGGGTTCCGAAGGATGCAATCACATCCATTTGGGGAAAATGGATGTGCATATCGATGAAACCAGGCATCATCAGCTTTCCGGGAAAACCGGTCACCGGGGTACCCGGCGGCAGGGAAGAAAGAAGCGCTGAAGACGGCCCTAACCCTGATATGCGGCCGTTATCGACCACCATCAGTGCGTCGGGGATAAACGTCCCGTCTTCCGGTCCTGAAATAAAATGAAACACGTCTCCACGAAAAGCCTGCCGCATCTGCTCCCCCGGTTTACCTGTTCGGCTCGCCCGGAGCCACCCGAACCGTATTGCGTCCGGCCGCTTTTGCGTGAGACAGGGCGGCATCGGCACGGGCGATTACATCATCCATGGAAAAGCCGGCTTGATACGCGGCAATGCCGCAGCTTACCCGAACAGACAGCCCCTCACTGGTTTCCATTGAATAATTCCGCTCGCCCACCTGGGCCCGGATCCGGTGGGCGACGGCTTCCGCAGACCGAATACCGCCTTCCACCAGCACAATGAACTCATCCCCGCTCCACCGCGCCAGGCTGTCATGTTCCCGTATGGAGCGTCGGCAGATATCTGCCACCCCCAGGAGAACGCGGTCCCCTTGCCGGTGGCCGAAGGAGTCATTGATCTCTTTGAAGTGATCCACATTCAGAATCAGCAGGCAAAAAGGGGTATCGTTCCGGTTAAAGCGGTAGGTCGCCATCATGAATGCCTGATTGAATGCCCGACGATTGCCCGCACCGGTCAGCGCATCCACGATAGCCATCTGATCAATCTGCCGCTGAAAAAAATTCACCGCAAGCACGCAGATCCCGATGATACAGCAGATCATGATCAGTGCGAACGCAAGGCTCCGGTAATAGTTCCATCGAATATCCGTCAGCTCGGGCGGCTCGTTTTTGATGACCAGAAGGTAACAGTCCAGTTCGGGAATATGGCGGACTGTCAGCAGAAACCGTGCGCCCCCTGTTTCATAGGCATAGACGGGTCGGACCCGGGTCTGGCCTAGAAATAGGTCCGCCACGGTCAGCAGTCCGGGCAGATTGCGGATGTTCGTCCGCGTCATTTGTCCGGTACCTGAATCTGCCTGAACCCGGCCTTCGGGACTGACAAGAAGAATATTTACCCCATACTGTGTTTCATAGGCGGACAGGCGCCTGGAAATATCGGCCAGCGTCATGCCGACACCGGCAACGCCCAGCAGACGACCCTGGTTATCTTCAACCCGGTGATGCACAAAAACCCTCACAGTGCCATCAGCCGCTTCACGGGTCGTCACCTTCATCTTATGTGACTGACCGGAACTGCGGAAGGTATAGTACCAGGCATCCTGATCGTCCTCTGAATGCAGGGTTTTTACAATTCCCGTGTGGTGATAGTAGAGGCCGGTAGCTTCGGAAACAAAAAATGTGGAGACAAATCCGCTCTCGTGCTGGAGCGCTTTGAGGTACCGGATCATCACGGTTTTGTCCCTTTCACCGGACAAGGCCCAGTCATGGACAAAGGTGTCACAGGCCACCTGGCTGACCGCCTGCAGAGGCCGGTTTAGCTCAGTCTGGAGTTCCAGAAAAAAACTGTCCCGGCACAGGGGCAGTACGCTGTGTTCCAGTGTCCCTTCGAGGGCTTTTTTTGAAACCTTGAAGTTGACTCCATTGGTCAGACAAAACGCAAACAGCAGGACTGCTGTCAGAAAAAGAACCCACCGGGTCCGAATGGACAGGCGCTTCATACGACCTCCTTGGGCGACGCAGGTTGTTTTCTTGTTTTTAGTCAACTGTTAATGATAACACAAAAAAGGGCTAAAGTCCGGTTGTAAACAGCGTATCGGAAGTGCGTCATCTGTTTTGATCAGTGTTCATTTTGTGCGGTATCGCCTTCAGGCCCCCGTTCGATGGCGATGTGGTCTGCAATCTCTTTGAGTACAAAATATCGTGTCAACGCTCGGGCAATGGTTTTGTCCGCTACGGTTACACCTTTGGTCTCTTTTATATAGTGTCGAATCTTTTCAATAGCTTCGGCAATTGTCTCGGCCATTTTCTGCTCCTCTACGGTGAGTTTGGAAGTGACAGCCCACGTATATCCGTACCTGACCGATGAGTCAATATTCCTGTTGCAGACACTGTATCCAGCACCCACTCTTTGGATCCGGAAGACCGTTTTATTCAGGCCCTCCTGCTAAAAGCCCATGTCACCAGATTTTTCGTATCACCGGGACGCGGTGTGCAGGCAGATAAACGGATGCGCCCCTTATCCGGAACTGGATACGAAAGAGACGTCTCTGCCAATCATGGGTTGCCACATGACAGCTGGCTTGCTATCAATACGTTTTTAAACAGTGTGCATGGGTGTTGAAAAGGGCAACGCACGGGAGAGATGCCATGGATGCAGGTGACAGAGAAATCCTGAACAATTTCAGTAAAAAGGACTTTTCGACGAACCGGATGACACTCGTCCGGACTTCAGATGCACTGCCGGAAGCCATGGCAACCTTTGCAGAGGAGATGGCATCTGCGCTTCCCGGCATTACCCTGCAATATAAAAAAGAAACGGAGGCCCCGCTGCCCGGCATCCGGGTGCGTGACAACCTCCTCTTTTGCGCTGCCCCCTCCGGTCCGGAACTCCCGCCGTTTCTCAGCAGCCTCCTGCCGCCGGATCCCGAAAAAAACTCGCCACCCTGAGTGAAAAGACCCTGCCGGCAACCATTGATATTTTCATTACGCCTCAGTGTCCCTTCTGCCCGGGGATGGTCAGCCGTGTGCTTCCCCTGGCTGTTTTTTCCCAGTTTCAGATCCGGATCATCGACGGCCTCATGTTTCCTGAAGCTGCCGAGGCAGCCGGTGTGAAGTCCGCGCCGACCACCCTTATCGATGGCGCCTTCCGGTGGACCGGTATGACAGACCTCTCTGAGATCCTAGCCATACTGGCCGAGCGGGATATACGTCAGCTTGGCCCTGGGGCGCTGATCAATATCCTCCAGGAAGGCAGGGCTGCCGATCTTGCCGGAGAGATGGCACACGCCGGAGAACTCCTTCCCGCCTTTCCCGAGCTGCTCCGGCATCCCAAATGGCCGGTTCGCCTTGGCGCCCTGGTCTGTCTCGAATATCTGGCAGACATGGCCCCCGGCATCGTACAGGCGCTGATCCCGAAATTGATGAGCGATCTGAATGCCTCTGGCACGGGATCCGACATTAAAGGCGACCTCTTTCAGGCCATCGGTCTGGTCGGGGATCGCAAGGTACTGCCCGAACTCCTTGCCATGAAAGGAACCCTGGATGAGCCGGAACTGGAAGAGGCGCTTGAAGAAGCCCTGGAAACCTTGCAGGATACACATCGCTGATGGCCGGCATGAAGACACTGTCGTGACGGCTTTCCTGTTTGACCAGAATTAGACAACCCGTTATATATCGTATCAGTTGCTCTTATTGGCCCCATGCATCAATATGGATCATAATAGACTGGATATCTTCCCATGAAAACAAAGGTCACGCTTACAACGCTCTACAAGATGAAACAAGCCGGTGATAAAATCACGGCCCTCACGGCTTACGACTACCCGTTTGCCGCCAGGGTGGATGCGGCCGGCGTAGATATGATTCTGGTCGGCGATTCCGCAGCCATGGTGGTTCAGGGAAGGACAACGACCCTGCCCATCACCATGGATGAAATGATTTACCACACCTCCCTTGTGTCCCGAGGCGTACAGCGTGCCATGGTCGTGGGTGACATGCCCTTTATGGCCTACCAGGCTGACCCGCGCGAAGCGGTTCGCAATGCCGGCCGGTTTCTCAAGGAAGCAGGTGCCACTGCCATCAAGCTTGAAGGCGGTGCCGCTGTCTGTGATGTGATCAAAGCCGTGGGTGATGCAGGGATTCCGGTTCAGGCCCACATCGGCCTCACCCCTCAGTCGGTTCACCAGATGGGCGGTTACAAGGTCCAGCGCGACGAAGACCGTCTGATGAGCGACGCACTGAAGGTTCAGGAAGCCGGGGCTTTTTCCGTTGTGCTCGAAGGGATTCCTGCCGGTATTTCGGAAACCATCACAAAGGAACTCCGGATTCCCACCATCGGTATTGGTGCCGGACCGGCGTGTGACGGCCAAATTCTCGTTCTCCACGACATGCTGGGACTCAACACCGGCCATCTGCCCAAGTTTGTGAAAAAATATGCGGAGTTGGCAACCGCAGCTGACACGGCTATTTCACGCTTTGTGTCGGACGTGAAAGGCGGCGCCTTCCCGGCTGACGAACACTGCTATTAGAGGGGATTCATCTCCTATCCAGCCGGCAGAAAAACGGAGAAAAGCGTGTTGTATTTAAAAACGTGAGGTGGCTGTTTTTCACAATAAAAGCCTCCGGCAAGGCTGCCAGAGGCGAGATGTGTCCTTCCAACGGAAGAACGGTATCAGCCCCCTCAACCGCCGGCAGCGGGTCCGCATGAAGGACTTTTGAAACCGCCAGATCCGGTGGGGATACCGTGGGGCCGGAACGAACCCGCCGAAAGTTGCTTGCTGAAATCCGCGCTCCCGCAATGGGGGCAGGCGGTTGGTGTATCTGACGCTTTCAGTACAAGGGCGTCAAACGTTTTGCTGCAGGCAGTGCAGGTATACTCGTATATGGGCATGAGATCCTCCTGTTCATCATTATTTTATCGTTATAGACCAGAAACGAAACACTCCCCCTTGAATTTAAAAAAAACTGGGGGTGCAGGGGGGGGGCATCCCCCTGCCCGCCGGCGGCAAAGGGTTTTAGTATTTCACCAGCCGAATGAAAGGGCCTGTGGAGAGGGTGATGCCGTCCGGGGATTCGTAGCGTTCGCCGTCCATCATCCACCGCAAGGGACGGTTTCCGGTGATCCGGACGGTTTTGGCCGGGCCGTTCCAATAGAGGTCCGGGTGTTTGACTAGGCGCCCGGTCCAAAGGCGGTGTACCTGGGTGACCAGTGCTCCGGGGCCAATGGCACCACAGGCAAAGTGAAACGCTCCGGGCATTGCATAGGCCAGGGGGGTGGCTTTACATCCCAGACCGATATCCTGTACCACACACCCGAGGATCACCCGGAATGCCCCGGCGGGCAGGGTGTGTCCATCCACGGTGACTGTCATGGGTTCCGCATCAAACAGATCCCTGGCATACCCGGTTTTCATCAGGGCGGACCCGATCAGTCTGGCGACCATGCGTGCAGCTGCCACGGGCCCGGTTTCCGTGGACCCGTAGTAGTTGTCCAGAAAACGGACCACCACGCCGGCCCCGGACATGAATCCCAGCAGGCCATTCACGTTCATGAGCCGATGAGGAAGCACCGTCAGCGACTGCCTTTGTCGGCAGGCTTCGGCCAGTTTTTTGACAACCGCTTCAGGTTTCCCCTTCATCCCGAGCACGGTTGAGACGGTATTCATGGTGCCCCCCCTCAGGATGGCAACCGGGGGGAAATCGCCTTTCCAGCGGGGTACGGCTTCGGAAAGGAATTTATGGAGTGTCCCGTCTCCCCCGATGACCGCGATCAGGTCAACGCCTGCTTCCTGAAAGGTGTCGATGGCACGGGGAAGGTCTTCCAGGCGGTTTGTCGATGCAAAGATGCCGGTATCTGAGACAGCCTTCTGTAAAGCGGCACCGATTTCCGGGTGCCGGATGCTCTGACGGGAATTCGGGTTGTGCAACACCCCGAGGCGGGTAACCTGACATGTTTTTTCCATGATACCCCCAGCTAAAATAGCGTTGGCGTCCAAACAATCGACGCTGTGATTTTTTTCAGAATAAACCGGATAAAGGGTACCAGATCTCATGCGGACAGTGCAATCCCCATCTTCGCTGCCCGCCCCTGTCAGAAAAGCATTCAGGCTCGCACCTGCGTATATAGGCGGTTTCCAACGTTTCCTTTTGCCTGATAAAATCCGGCGCATCAAACAATTGCAATTGATAAAAAATTGTGCATCGCACAAAAAAATAATTGACAACGCTTATTTCTGGCTTAGTTTATGTTCAAAGAGTTAATGCAACGCAACATATACAAAATAAACACACATGAAGGAGAAACGATATGGAACTTTTGAAACCCATGCAACAAGCTGTCGCCCTGAACCGAAAAGTTCATGAAAACCTGATCCAGACCGTTACACGGGTCACACAACAGGCCCAGGAAAGCGGCGGAGAAATCGTTGAGCGCCTCGGCGTTCCCGAGCCGGTCCAGGCAACCCTGAAAGACTGGGGACAAGCGGTTCGCACGGTTCAGGCAGAATACACCAAAAACGTGACAGCCGGATTCCAACGGGTCGAAGCATGCCTTCAGGTCGGTTAGCCGGATAACGGTATCAATCCCCAAATTCGCCATATGCATCTTCAAGGCGCCTGTGAAAGACAGGCGCCTTTTTTATTTTGCGCCAGTCACCCGGAAAACGATTGACCCACGAACAACCCGCGTTCAGATATCCACCACATTGACCTGCTGACGCTTGAGAGACCGAATATGGTCGGGCAGATGTTCAATGATGCATTTTTCCAGAGCATTGATGATGGTCTCTTTCAAGAAGGTTCGGTTGTAGACCAGGCTCACCTCCCGGGTGGGGACGGGGTCGCTGAATGTTTTGATGTGGGTTTTTATTTCCAGGTCTGACAGGCCGTCAACAGCCATCTGCGGAAGCAGGGTAAAGCCTGCGTTGTTGCGGACTAGTTTAATAAGGGTATCGAGACTCCCGCCTTCAAAACGGATATTGGGGAAAACGCCTTTTTTTTCCCCCTTGGCACAGATTCTCAAAACCTGGCTTCGGAAGCAGTGACCCTCGGAGAGCAGCCACAGGTCGTCATAGGCCAGGTCGTCTTCGGCGATCTGCGTTTTTTCCTGCAGGGGATGCCGGGAATTCAAGTAGCAGTAAAAGGGTTCGTAATAGAGGTGGCGTTCAATCAGGGAGTCATCATTCAGGGGCGTGACGAGCAGGCCCGCATCCAGCTCATCCGTATGGAGCATCCGAACGATATCTTCGGTTTTGTGTTCATGGACGCCGAGATTCACATGGGGAAAAGTTTCTCCAAATGCACCGATAAAAAGCGGGATCACATAGGAGGCGAGCGTCGGGATCACTGCCAGCTGAAAGTCACCCTGGGGCACGCCCGCTGTTTGATCCGCAATCACCTTCAGCTTTTTATGCTCCCGCAGGACCACTTTTGCCTGATTGATCACCGCTTTTCCTGCCTCGGTGGCAAGAATCGGCTTCCGGGACCGGTCAAAGATAACCAGGCCCAGCTCATCTTCGAGTTTCTGTATCTGCGCGGACAGTGACGGCTGGGAAACATGGCAGGCGGCAGCCGCTTTGCCAAAGTGCCGCTCACTGTCAACAGCCAGCAGATATTCGAGTTGTGTCAGTGTGGACATGGCTCATCCGTGGAGTACCAGTTCTTCAAATGCCGTCAGTGCAGCTTTGGCGCCTTCCCCCATACTGATTACAATCTGCTTGAAGGGAACGGTCGTCACATCCCCAGCTGCATAAATGCCGTTTACACTGGTTCGGCATTTTTCATCCACAACGATTTCTCCAAACGCATTGGTCTCGACCTGATCGGCAATACATTCGCTGTTAGGCAGCAGCCCGATCTGAACAAAAATCCCTGCCACATCCAGGCACCGTTCTTCGCCGGTGTTCTGATCGGTGATGATCAGGCCGGTTACCTTTTCTCCGTTTCCAACCACCTCCGTGGTCCGGGTGCCAGTGATGACCGTGACATTGGTCCGTGTGTTCAGTTTTTTCACCAGCACATCGTCCGCTTTCAGCTCAGCGGCGATTTCAACGACTGTCACCGATTTCACCAGACCGGCAAGATCAATGGCCGCCTCGATACCCGAATTCCCTCCACCGATCACCGCAACGTCCTTTCCCTTGTAAAACGGACCGTCACAATGCGGACAAAAGGCAACGCCCCTGCCGATGTAGGTTTTTTCTCCAGGGATACCCAGTGCTTTCCATTTGGCGCCAGTGGCAATGATCACAGCCCCTGCATTGAGCACTTCACCGGAATCCAGCGTCACCTGTTTGCGGGTATCACCGGTAACCCCGGAAAGCCGCCGATGCTCCAGAATCTTTATATCATAGGCTTCGATATGCGTCAGTAGCCGGGCTGCCAGCTCCGGACCCTCAGTATACGGAACAGAAATCATGTTCTCGATGCCCCGGGTTTCTTTGACCTGACCGCCGATGTTTTCGGCAACCAAAACGGTTTTCAGTCCCTTGCGTGCCGTATAGATCGAAGCGGATGCGCCAGCGGGTCCTCCGCCGATCACGGCTACATCATAGTCCCCCAGATCCACCGGACCTGACGATGTTGCCGCACTGGTACCAACGTGTGCTTCGAGTTTGGCCAGCAGCTGAACAAGATCTGTCTTGCCGGAGCTCACCAGGACGCTGCCATCCATAACACTGGGAACGCCCTGAATGCCCAGTTTGCTGACGGCATCCTGAAACAAGGCACCATCGACCATTTCATGGGTCAGCTCCGGATGAAACACGGCCATGATATTGAGCGCCTGGACAACCTCCGGGCAGTTTTCACAGGACTGTGAAATATAGGTTTTCAGATGAATCGGTCCGTTCAGTCGCCGGATCCGGTCGATGATGACCGCATCGGGCAGCTTTCCTTTGCGGTCTGCATTGAGAATGGCCAGAATAAGAGAGGTAAACTCATGCCCCCCGGGGATACCGCTGAACCGGATGCCGGTCGATTCACCGCCCTGTTTCACCTCGAAAAAAGGCATCTCAGACAGCTGACCGGATGGGATTGCCGTGATTTTTTCCGAGGTCCCGGCCACCTGTTCCAGCATCTCCTTTAGTTCCCCCTGCTTCGGATGGGTGCTGTCATGATACACCAGCTCAATTTCACTTTCCAGGGATGAAAAAACCGATTTCAACTGCTCAAGCATCTGATGTTCCAACATGGCTGCACCTTTTCTAAAAAAAGAGGGGGAAGTTACCTTCCCCCCCCCCCCAGAGGTTCAGGGTCATCGTGACAGACCGGATCAGGGCATTTGTGCGATTATATTCCGCCGGGGCCCCCGCGATTCATGACTGCAGATATTATAGCTTGCCCACAAGATCCAGTCCAGGCTTCAAGGTTTCAGCGCCTTCCTGCCATTTGGCCGGGCAGACTTCATTGGGATTGGCGGCAATATACTGGGCTGCCTTGACTTTGCGCAGCAGCTCATCCGCGTTGCGGCCGATGCCGTTGTCATTTACTTCCGCCAGTTTGATTTCGCCTTCCGGGTTGACCAGGAAGGTGCCGCGATAGGCAAGGCCGTGTTCTTCAATGTAAACGCCGAAATCCCGGGAAAGTTTTCCGGTGGGATCTGCCAGCATGGGAAACTGGATCTTTCTGATGGTTTCCGATGCATCGTGCCATGCCTTGTGTGTAAAATGCGTATCCGTGCTTACGGAATAAACCTCCACACCCAGTTTCTGAAAGTCTGCGTAATGATCTGCCATGTCGCCCAGCTCGGTGGGGCAGACAAAGGTAAAATCTGCCGGATAAAAGAAAAGGATACTCCACTTTCCTTTAAGGTCTTCCTGGGTCACTTCTGTGAAATCCGCGTTGTGGAATGCCTGAACCGTGAAATCCTGAATTTTTGTGTTGATCAATGTTTCCATACGTGATGTCTCCTTGTAACTGAGATTAATAACTATCCATTTTGCCTGAGTTGATTATCTGTTTCCGTCGAATCTTTCTTCACTGACACGACCTTGCCATATGAGACGATAATTTGGAAATACTAAAATACTATCGTTTGATAGAACAAAACTATCAAAAGGGCAAAAAAAATGGGATTGGCCGTGCGAATACGGTTCGCTGAGTGGGTGAAGACCTTCGCAATACCGCCTCTCTGATTCAGCCACGTTTCAGCGATCGCTAATTTATCGAAATACAGGTTGATCTCTAAGCAGATTAGGATTAAAAAAAGAAACGTATCCCGCATTAATTTTGTTAGGATAATCTATATAGCTGATGTTTACCTTGCTGTTTTTATAAAACTTTAACCACAGGAGTCGACTGAAATGGAAAACGAAACACCCGTTGAAACTGCATCCGCCCAGCCGTCAGAACCCAACTTCACTATGGGGTTTTACATCAAGGAAGGATTCAATGTCGTTAAATCCAATCCGATACCCCTCATTCTGGGAAACCTGGTCCTGTTGATCATGAACAGCATTGCCATGGGCCTCCTTGCCGGTCACTGGTATGCCGGCATGTATCACATGGTGGCCAAGGCCAGACGCGGTGAATCCATTGATTTTGGCGATGCTTTCTGGGGCTTCAACAATTTTATCCCCAATTTTGTGGCCGGTCTGGTGTATACGGCCTGCATTGCCATTGGATCCTTTCTGTGCGTGCTCCCCGCTTTCATTGCCGGCGGCATCCTGCTCTATGTCGTGCCCCTGGTCGCCTTCAAGGGGGAACCGATCGGTAGCGCGATCTCGAAAAGCAAGGATGAAGCCATGGGCTCACTGGTCAACCATATCCTGTTTTTCTTTGTCGCTTCCCTGATTGGCTCATCGGGGTTGATCCTGTGTGGTATCGGCATATTCCTGACGGTTCCCATCGGCGTCGCTGCCATGGCGGTCTGTTATGAAGAGCGCCTCGGCTAACCGCCGCGTTGATTTCCGCATACTGTGGCTGACAGTCCTTTCAGGTGTCTTTGCGGTATCGGTGCTTCTGCCTGTTGAGATGTTTCAACACGGTACCTGGATTGAAACCGAAAGGACTGTCTGCATATTTAAATCGCTGACGGGCATTCCCTGCCCGTTTTGCGGTATGACTCGGGCGTTTGTCTTTGCCGGGCGTCTCAGGATTGCTGACGCTTTTTTCCACAACCCAGCAGGACTGCTGCTCTATGGGTATATGGTTATCTATATTGTGGCGGGATGGGGGGAGGTTTTGTTCAGAAAAGATCACTTTCGTCCGTTTCTCGACTATAATGCCCTCACGCCGATGCTGCGGGTGATCCTTTTCTCCTGGCTCCTCATGCTCACATGCCATGCGGTTTACGGCTGATCAAGGCACCGTAGCGAAATACCGTTCATCACAGGACTGCTACGGTTTTAATCCGGATTGTCATCACATCAGCTGTTTTTTTGGACATATAATTTATATTTTTAATTCCAAATAGTTATATTTATTAACACCTGTTTACTGGAGACCGTATGACAGCGGATTCCGCATCTGCCTCCTCTTACAATCCGGTTCTCCTTATCCTTACCCAAGAACCGAAAGCCGCGCTGACGCTGCCGGTACTGTCGGGCGGAGCGTTTGAGTACCACATATGCGCGCTGGAACCGATCGCCATTCAGGACTATGCGGATGCAGACATTGATGCCGTACTTGTTCACCCGTCTGACACACAGAACCTTGCCGTCTTGGAATCCGCCATACAAGACCAATGGACACATGTCCCGGTCCTGATCCTTGTGGATGGCGTCTGTCCGGATGCTTGGAAAACCGCCTTTTCTTCCGGCTGCTGGGACGCTGTTTCCGGCCACGCATCCCCGGAAGAGTTGACGGCGCGCCTGCTCAGGTGGCATCACCCTGACATATGGCCGGAAAGGTTTCGGCGACTGGTCGTAAAAATCAGCCGCCTTCAGTCCGGGCTCCGCCGCCTGGGACAGCGTGAGAAAAAACGCAGAAAAGCGGAAGCCCGTCGCCGGTATGAGGTCAAAATGGAAGCCGTTTCCTCTTTGGCAGGCGGTGTGGCGCACCTGTTCAACAATGCCCTCCTGGGCATTACTGGAAATATCGAGCTCATCCTCTTGACCATCCCCCCGGAGACGGCTGCTGGTATACAGAAATACGTCCAGTCTATGCAGTCCAGCGTCAAACGGATGACAGATCTGACGTCCCGGTTGCTTGCCTATGCCCGGGGCGGGAAATACAACCCCAGACTCATCTTTCTGGATGCATTTATTCGCAGAGAACTGCCAGCGATGCTCACCGGGGAAGTCGAGATTCATCTAGAGATCAGCGGCCCTGTAATGCCCATTCACGCGGACAGCAACCAGCTTCAGATGATTCTTTATGCCATCATCGAAAATGCAGCTGACGCCATGGATGGCAGCGGTTCCATCTTTATTCGAATCGAATCGGTCACGATTTCCGGCCGCAACCCCGGCCCAAAAGACGGGCCGTATATGTCTGTCATAATTGAAGATACGGGTGAAGGTATGGAAGAGCAAATCCGCAGGCGCATTTTCGACCCCTTTTTTTCCACAAAATTTCAAGGCAGGGGTTTGGGTATGGCGGCTGTTTACGGTATTGTAAAAAACCATGACGGATGGATCGACGTGGAATCGGATCTGAATCAGGGAACACGTGTCACGCTCTATTTCCCCGTTGCCTCACAGGCAGCTGACATTATAAAGGAACGTCGTATGCCGGACGCCGCACAAAAACGCGTATTGCTCATTGAAGATGAAACCATCGTTCTTGAAATCGGACGTGCGCTTCTCGAGATTCTGGGGTTTATTGTCACCTGTGCACCGACCGGGAGAGAGGCCATTACCCTTGCAGAAACCCCGGAAAACCATTTTGACCTGATCCTCCTGGATATCGGGCTTCCGGATATGAAAGGAGAAGAGGTCTTTTACCGGATTCAGTCTGCGCGTCCGAATGTGAAAACGCTCATCTGTAGTGGATACTCCGTTGATGGACCTGCACAGAAGCTCCTGGATGACGGCGCCCATGGATTTCTCCAGAAGCCGTATTTCCTCGCCACGCTATCCAGTAAAATTCAGGAAATCATGGAATGATTCCACTTAAAAAACAGGTATAAAATGACCGAAAAAAAGAAAGAAGACGCAGCTGAACAGCTGAAAGATGTCCTGGGGTCTCTCGCGAAAAAATACCCAAAACCAGACATGGCTCACCCGGATTATACCGGGTGGGACCAGACGGAAACAGAATACCAGAAACAGCAGCGCGCATGGCTGGACGCTGTGAAAAAGAACGTCTGGAAAAGGTGAAGAAGCCCTCTGATCATAAAGAGGCGTCGATGCAAACGGACCTTGTATTTTCGTATGGGAGGGACGGGGAGCGTTTCTTTCTGATCACCTATGGCAGCCATTTTTTTTACAGGGTTATCCGGATACAAAAACGCCACCCACCAGAAAATCGGCGACATCTCGGGTCAGCACTTCAATGTCGACCTTCTGTGCGGCTTTCCGATGGGGGCCGAAATAAAGGTAGGCGGTCCGGAAAAGTCCGCCTGCGATCAGATTGGCAACCATTTCAATGTCGATGTCCGGCTTTACGCTGCCGTGGCGAATTCCGAGTTTCAGATCGTTCATGATAATCTGGGTGATGATGGTTTCAAACTGTTTGATGGATGTCTCAAGGTCTCCGGGAAGCCCTGCGCCGACGCGGAGCACGATCATGGAAATGTGCGGGTCTTCGGAAAAAAAACGGAAAACATTCCGGATCCGGTGCAGCAGGTATTCCTTGGGCGTGACGGTAAACAGGTCAATGTCTTCGGTCCGGATGGCAATGGCTGCTTCCCACTGCCTGCAGTACCGTTCGAGCAGGGTAATGAAGATATCATCTTTGTTGCTGAAATAATGATAGATGGTTCCCCGTGCAATTTTAGAGCTGTTGACAATATCGGCAATCTGCGTTTTGTAAAACCCGTTTTTCGAAAACAGCTTTTTTGCACAATTTAAAATTTGTTCTTTTCGTTCTTCCGGCTTCATATCCGCATGCGTCTCCTCATCCGGTCCCCAACAACATCCGATTGTCCACGATTCACGCTAAAAAATGCCTGTATTATAACGGCGAATTTTATGATTGCAATCTGAATTTTCTACTCTTTCACATGACTTTCATTTTATAAAATTCCAGTTTTGTTTTATAAAACAGATAGTTGTTTTATATGAATTGACATATCATTCTAAATAGATTGATATGTCAATCCCTATCGCCCATCAACTGCAGAGACCCTTTTCGAAACCCTGAAAGGCCGCAGCGTGTCATCCGGTTACCAGGGTTGGAGGCTGTCATCTCTGGGCTGGCAGGGACCGGCGTATCGCAACCTGCCGAAAATAAAGATTGACTTACACGCCATAGGGCTTTAAAAATGATAGTTTTACAAGAACGTTAAGTGGCTAGTGCTGCTCAGGTACGGCCTTGATGCATCCCATTAACACAATCGGCATCTGATCCGGATGTCGGGAGTTGCAGGATATCATGATTCAAGCCATCAGAGGGTTCCGGGACATTCTTCCCGGTGATGTGGAGCTGTGGCAAGTGATCGAACAGGAAGCGATCCGGGTGTTTACCGACTTCGGGTTCAGTGAGATTCGCCTGCCGGTGCTGGAACGTACCGAATTGTTTGCCCGAAGCATTGGAGAAGAAACCGATATTGTCCAGAAAGAAATGTACACCTTCCCGGACAGCAAAGGGAAATCGATCACCATGCGGCCGGAAGCCACGGCATCCATTGTTCGCTCCTATATCCAGCACAAGATGTATGCCCAGGATCCGGTACGGAAATTCTATACCATTGGCCCTATGTTCCGGCGGGAACGTCCCCAGAAGGGGCGATATCGTCAATTCTACCAGATCAATGCCGAGGTCTTCGGTATCGCCTCTCCGTATATCGATGCCCAGCTCATCGTCATGCTGACCACCCTGCTGGACCGGCTGGGAATTACCGGGCTCACGGCCCACATTAATTCCCTGGGCTGTGCTGAGTGCCGGCCCAGTTACCATACGGCATTGAAATCCCTCCTGGCTGCCGCACAGGATCAGCTGTGTACAGACTGCAGGCACCGCAGCGAGACCAATCCCCTGCGGGTGCTCGACTGCAAGGTACCGTCCTGCCGGGAAGCCCTGAAAGAGGCTCCGGCTCTGATCGATAGGATCTGCCAGCCCTGCCGGGAACACTTTGAAATGGTCACAAAAAGCTTGGACAACCAGGGCGTGGCGTATGAAATCGACAAACAGCTGGTACGCGGGCTTGACTACTATTCCCGGACTGCCTTTGAAATCCAGACAGACGCTCTGGGCGCCCAGAGCGCCATTGCCGGCGGTGGCCGTTACGACCGTCTGATCAAGAACCTGGGCGGACCGGAGCAGCCGGCCATTGGCTTTGCCATCGGATTTGACCGACTGGCCGAGGTCATGTCTCAGATGAGAACCGTTTCTCAACGTTCACCTCAACTGCGGATCCTGCCCCTGGATGACATCAGCCGGGAAAAGGCGTATGACTGGAGCACCCGTCTGTGCAAACAGGGCATCTGCGCTGAGGCGGACTTCAGCGGCCGAGGCCTGAAAAGTCTGATGAAGCGAGCGGACAAGACCGGCGCATCTTTTGTGCTCATTGTGGGACAGGCCGAATGCGAAGCCGGCCATGCCATCTTGCGGGATATGGCCACCAAGGAACAAACGGAAATCAGCATCGACATCCTGGTCGAATCCATCGCCGGGCGATTTGCCCAGGGGAGGGGGGCGAAGACACACGCGCTATGATGCGCGCGTTTCTCTTCGGCCTTTTGTCAACCAATCCGATGCAACCCATTATTTTTTTAAATATATAAGGAGTCGGGCACGTGGCGGATCTATTAGAGGACATGAGACGCACCCATCACTGCAGTGAACTGAAAAAGGAGGACGCCGGCAAGGACGTCATCCTCATGGGCTGGATTCAGCGGCGCCGGGATCATGGCGGCGTTATCTTCATCGACCTCCGGGATCGGGAAGGGCTCACCCAGGTGGTGTTTAATCCGGAAATCGAACCCGAGGCCCATGCCAAGGCCCATGGGCTTAGAAACGAATATGTCATTGGCGTACGCGGTGAGGTTTTGAATCGGCCAGATGACATGGTGAACCCGAATCTTGCCACCGGTGAAATTGAAGTCATGGCGCGGGAACTAAAAATTCTGAACACGGCCCAGACCCCGCCGTTCATGATTGAAGATGACGTGGATGCATCCGAGAATATCCGTCTTAAGTACCGGTATCTGGACTTGCGGCGACCGGCTCTGCAGAAGACCCTGATCGCCCGGCACCAGATCACGACAGCCATCCGGTCGTATCTGAACGACCAGGGCTTTCTGGACATCGAAACCCCTTTTCTCACCAAGAGTACCCCGGAGGGGGCCCGGGATTACCTGGTGCCGTCCCGGATCAACGGCGGACACTTTTATGCGCTGCCCCAGTCCCCTCAGCTGTTCAAACAGATTCTCATGATGAGCGGGTTCGACAGGTACTACCAGATCGTGAAATGCTTCCGTGATGAAGACCTGCGCGCCGACCGGCAGCCCGAGTTCACCCAGGTCGATATGGAGATGTCCTTTGTGGGTGAAGCAGATGTCATGGCAACCGCCGAATCCATGGTGGCTAGGGTCTTCAAGGCGGTAAACGGTGTTGATATCCCGCTTCCTTTTGAACGGATTACGTATAAAGATGCGATTGACCGGTTCGGTCTGGATAAACCCGATTTCCGGTTTGGATTGGAGCTGAAAAATATTTCACATATCGTGAAAGACGCCGGCTTTAAGGTTTTTTCCAGCGTGGTCAAGAAAGGCGGTATTGTCAAAGCCCTTAACGCCAAAGGCTGCGTTGATTTTTCCCGCAAGGAAATCGATGACCTGACGGAATTTACAGCTATCTACAAAGCCAAGGGCCTTGCCTGGATAAAAGTCCGTGAGACCGAGTGGCAATCGCCCATTGCCAAATTCTTCTCCGATGATGAAAAAGCGGCCATGGCAGAAGCCCTCGATATGCAGCCAGGCGATCTGGTCTTTTTTGTCGCTGACCAGCCCAAGATCACTAATGAAGCCCTGGGCCACCTGCGAATCCATCTGGGTGAAAAACTGGGCCTGATAGACCCAACTGTCTACCAGTTCTGCTGGGTCACCGAGTTTCCCATGTTCGAATACGATGAAAACGAAAAGCGGTACCAGGCATTGCATCATCCGTTCACTGCCCCCGTTGAGTCAGATTACGATCTGCTGGAAACCGACCCTGCGGCGGTACGGTCCCGGGCCTATGACATGGTCCTCAACGGGTCTGAAATCGGCGGGGGAAGTATCCGTATCCACGACATCGCCTTGCAGAAGCGAATCTTTTCCGCACTGGGCATGGACGCGGATGCATATGAAGAAAAATTTGGATTCCTGTTATCGGCCTTGAATGCCGGTGCCCCGCCCCATGGAGGGATTGCCTTTGGTCTGGATCGACTGGTCATGATCCTCTGCGGCTGCGCCTCCATCCGAGACGTGATCGCATTTCCGAAAACCCAGCGTGCCACCTGTCTGATGACAGAAGCGCCTTCGGAAGCCGGGTGGGAGCAGCTTCAGGAGCTGTCGATCAAGGTGATCCGGGAAGAATAAACGCCCCATTTATGCCCTTTTTTCACAGTGCTGAAAAAAGGGCTTGACACACAGATCCGGCCCGGATATAAAAATCGAATCTTTGACAATCCCCAGTAGCTCAGTCGGCAGAGCAAGTGGCTGTTAACCACTGGGTCCGCGGTTCAAGTCCGTGCTGGGGAGCCAACAAATACCATGGTCTTTTTCCTTAGGAAAAAGACCATTTTTTATTTTTTGGCTTCCTCCCTGATACAACGCTTCTTTCCAATTCATCAGAAACAGCGGAAAGCATCCATTTTTGTCATACATGGAAACGGCATTGATCCTTTAAAATAAACGGCGGCAGTGATATGACGTGTGGCAGACGGTCAGCGGTTCGTGCGGCAGCTGCTGATGCAACCTTTATCCAGATGTGAGAAAGCGTGATCATCATGAAATGGAAATTCTTTGTATGGACCCTGGCGCTGGTCTGGTCCGCCGGATCAGCGGCTGCCCAGATGCCGAAAGCGGAAGTTGTTGGCAAATCCAGGGTCACCTTTGAAGATACCTATGAAGGAACAATTGTGACGCATGTGTTCAAGTTAAAAAATACGGGAGCTGTCCCGCTGATGATTGTCCGGTCATGGGCCAAGTGCTTCTGCACCACAACCAGCTACACAAGCCCGATCATGCCCGGTGAAACCGGAGACGTGACCATGAAAATCGATACCCTGGGATTTGGGGGGAAGACCATCAGCAAATCCATGCATATCATTACCAATGATCCGGATCATCCGGACATGGTGTTTAAACTCAGTGGAACGGTTGTCTCTTGCCTGAAGGTGGAGCCCTCGCGTCGTCTCTATCTGCGGGGGGCGCCCGGTGAAACGGTCTCGGCAGAGGTGAAGATCTTTCCTGTGGAAGGATTTACGGTGGAACTCAAGGCACCGGAAATCATCGGCCTGGATGACCGGGTAAAGATTACCATGACCCGTGATGGAGACGCTTATCTGCTGACCGCCACCACCACCCTTGAAAAAGGAAAATTCTGGGGGAAGGTGAGGCTGATACCAACGGATCCCGCCTTGCCGGCTGTGAGTGTGGGGGTAAGGACCGTATGCGTGGAGCCGACGTCGTGACCGTTTTGTTATACACAGATCCGTGGATGTTCGTGTATGTCCCTGTCCGCCTCACTGCACGCATTTTTTCTAAACCGCCAGAACGTCCATTTTCTCGCGGATCCAGCCGGCCATGGGAAGGGCTTTCCCTTCCGGCCCCACAATGACAAAGGTGACATCCGCCTCTGCTGCCGGTGCATCAGCACCTTTTCGGAAGGCCCGCTGTGTAATCACAGCGCTTTTTGTGCCAAAATGGGTAATCCCGGAGTGGATTATCAAAATATCGCCCAGCACCACGGGTTGCCGGTAACTGATATTGATGTTGACCACGTAAAAGCCCATCCCTTCCGCATCCCAGGCACCCAGATCCACATGGTGTTCCAGCATGTCCCACCGGGCTTCTTCAAAAAACTCCAGATATCTGGCATTGTTGACATGGCCGTAAAAGTCGAGGTGGTATCCGCGGATACGGATTTCGGTGGTGGACATCATGGGTCACTCCTTTGTGTCTTTCTGGCTGTGTTCTGAAAGAAAGCGAGCTTATCCCGATTTCTGACGGAAAATCAAGAAGATTATGCGGGGCTGTTACCGTTCTTTGCCGATATATCCCCCGGACCAGGGGGTGTGCATGGTCAGAAGCCGCGTGTGGATGGTGTGACAGCAGAGGGCGCAGCATCGTTTCCTGTCTCGGAAATTCGGATCCGGTAAATCCAGCGTAGAACAATCTGCCACCCTGTCAAGTGCGTATCCGGGTGTTACGGATTATCTCACTTTCGTTGTGACCAGGAGGGCTTCTAAGAGACGCCAGCCCCTGGACAGAGATGAGACGTCCAGGTATTCGTCTGGTCGATGAATGTTGCCGCAGGTGCAGAGGCCCACGCAGGCCGATGGCCAGCCCGCCGCCAGGGTGGCATTGATACTGGTGCTACGGGGCACTGGCTGTGTATCAATATCCGCAAGCCGAAAGGCTGCGGTCAGGATCTGCTCCACCTGGGAGCCGCTGACGGCCCTGGCCGCCGGCCGTTTGCCAATGCTTTCCAGAAAAACATCAATGTCCGGCGTTTCCTGAAACGTGTTGCAAATGTGGTTGACAAGGGCATCACACCGGACGAGGAGTTCCGGGATTTCACTGCGGAATTCGAATTCAGCTACCGCGTCTCGTGCAATGGCGTTGATATTGCCGCCGCCGCTGATCGACCCCATGTTGAAGGTCAGGGTCCGGGAGGGCGGGCGTTCCGGCAGGAGTTCCTGATAACCGTTGTGAATACGGATGAACAGCAGGCCCATCTTTTCTATGGCATTGGGGAGCCCGAAATCTTCCCAGCTGTGACCGCCCGGTGTCTGGATCCGGACCCGGTACCGGCTGGATCCAATGCCGGTCAGCGAGTAGGTGTCAAGGCCAAGATCAAAGGCAAGGAACAAATGGGGCGGAACCGGATGATCTTTCACAGCCCGCCTGATGCCTTTCAGATTGCCGGTGCCTTCTTCTCCCACGGAAAACAGCAGGCGCAGGGGGCGGCGGAGCGAAGACGGGTCGATGGCTGCCGCCATGTGGGAAATCAAGCTGACAGCCGCCAAATTATCGGCAACGCCCCGACCGGTGATCCGTTTGTTTTCAAGTGTCACCCTGGGGCAGAAACCGTTTTCGACTACGTCAATGTGCGCGTCCAGGACTACGGCTTCCGGCCATACGCCGTCTCCGAGTGAAACCCAGAGATTGCCGGCAGCATCCGTAGATGTGGGGATGTCGCGTTGCCCAAAAAAAGCTTCAAGCAGTTCCCGCCTGGGACCTTCCCCAAGACTTGGTCCGGGGGTTTCGGCAAGCTGTACCAGAAATCGTACCACATCTTTTTGGGGAAAGGTTCCAAGCATAAGGGCTCCATTTATTTGATGAGCGAGACAATCTGCTTGAACTGGGGATGGGTGGCGTCCTTGAGCAATTCAAACAGGAGCATTTCCGTTCCCGTGATACAAGCGCCAGCTTGGCGGATGCGTGCTAATCCCAGGGCCTTGTTTTCCGGGATGCGGGACGAAACCGCATCCATGGCGACCTGAACCGCGTATCCCCGTGTGATCAGGTCTACTGCACTCTGGTATACACAGATATGGGTTTCGATACCGGTGAGAATAAGGGTCTCCCGGTTAGCGGCTTCCAGTGCGGCCCTGAAATCGGCATTCTGGTAGCAACTGAAGCTGGTTTTGGCAATGGGGGTGTTACCGTAAAGCTGCGCGGCCACCTCCGGCACGGTCGGGCCCAGCGCATGGGGCACCTGTTCCATCCAGATGACGGGGATGTCAAGAAGCGTCGCAGCTTTCATGAGCACTTCCAGGTTTTTGAACAAGGTGTCCTTGTCGTGCATGGCCTGGGCAAGGTTTCCCTGGACGTCGATAAGCACGATAGCGGTTTGACTGATGTCGATGGTCATAAATGAAACTCCTTCAGATAATCGGGGCGGATGGCCGCGCGCGTGTTTACGATAAAATCGAACAGTCACGGTATCCATACTATACCCTTGAATGGCTTTTGGAAAGAACGGAAACACATGGTCAAGACGACGCATGGCGGGTGCTGAGCTGACCGCATCCTGCACCCACACCGCGTCCCTGGGACGCACGCTGACGTACAAAGATACCGGCACGAACAAGGGCGTGGCGGAATGCCGCAATCACATGGGGCCCAGGTGCGGCATAGGCGGATGAGGGCCCGGGGTTGAAGGGGATCAGGTTCACGTTTGCCGGCAGCCCCTGTGCAAACCGGATGAGCCCATGCGCATGCTCCGGTGTGTCGTTCACGTCTTTTAAGAGCACATATTCAAGGATGATCTGGCCGCTCCGGCCGGTGGGATGGGCTTTCAGGGCATCTTTGAGATCTAACAGGGAATACTTCCGGTTCACGGGCATGAGCTGTGACCGCAATGCATCGGTTGGGGCGTTCAGGGAGACCGCCAGGTTCAGGTTTTTCAGTTCCGGTCGGTTCAGCTCCCGGATACCGGGTATCAGTCCGCAGGTGGACAGGGTCATCCGGCGGAGGGGGATGTCAAATCCCCTGGGGTCGTTGAGGACCCGGATGGCCGCAAGCACTGCATCCAGATTGTCCAGCGGCTCTCCCATGCCCATGAAGACAAGGTTTCGGACAGGCCGTTTTAACAGGAAGCGTGCCGCATACACCTGTTCGACAATTTCAGACGTATCCAGTGATCGGATGAGACCGGATGCACCGGTTTCACAGAACACGCACCCCATACGGCATCCGGCCTGGGATGAGACACACAGGGTTTCGTGGGAATGCATGGGGAGGATGACCGATTCGATGACCGCATTGTCTTTTAACCGGGTGGCGAATTTTAAGAGGGCTTTTTCTTCCGCTTGTCTGGTGATGTTCCCTGTGCACCGCACGACAGATGCGTCAAGACGCCTGCGGGTATCGGCAGAGAGCTTTATACCTCCGGCTGTTTCCAGGTTTCGGCAGCCCTGATGGAGCAGCGCCCGGTAAATGCGTGCCGCCTGGAAACGGTCTATGCCGAAGCGCCGGACTGCTGAAATAAACGCATCGGATGTCAGGGTGAAGAGGGGCAGCATTGAAAACACCTTTATCGTGGACCGAGTGGATAATAAAAAACACCGTCAACACCACCGCTGCTTAACAGACCCGGCCCCCCCATGCAAGATCTCCAGTTTACGATCCCTCATAAATTAGGGTATACTACCTTCATTTTATCATTTTACATCCATACAGGAGCGTTTTTTATGGATTTGTCACAAATACACCGCCCCATCTGGCCGTCCGGGGATAACCGCGGCATTCAGGTGATCGACCAGCGAAAACTACCCCATCAGCAAGTGATCGCCGATCTGTTTACCGTCTCTGACATCTGCACGGCCATTCAGGAAATGTATGTACGAGGGGCGCCGCTGATCGGTGCCACGGGCGCGTACGGCATGTGGATTGCCGCACAGGATGCTGCCGGAACCCCGAATCCAACGGCAGCACTGGATACCGATGCCCAAACAATCAAGTCAGCCAGGCCGACCGCCGTCAATCTTGCGTGGGCCGTGGACCGGATGCAGCAGGTGCTGGCGAAGGTTTCCCCTGAGGAGTGGAACGCCGTAGCCCGTGCAGAGGCAGATCGGATCACCGAGGAAGAAGCAGACAACTGCCGGAAGATCGGAGCAAACGGTCTGACGCTGATCCGTGAAATTGCAGACCAAAAGCACGGTGCGCCGGTGAATATCCTCACCCATTGCAATGCCGGCTGGCTGGCGTGCATTGAATTCGGAACGGCAACCGCCCCCATATATGCCGCCCATGCTGCGGGCATCCCCGTGCATGTCTGGGTGGACGAAACAAGGCCCCTGAATCAGGGGGCCCGCCTCACAGCCTGGGAGTTGGGGCGGAGCGGCGTGGCGCACACCCTCATTACCGACAATGCCGGCGGCCACCTCATGCAGCACGGCCAGGTGGACCTGGTGATCGTGGGCACAGACCGCACCACGTACACCGGAGACGTGGCCAACAAGATCGGCACCTACCTGAAAGCCCTTGCTGCAAATGACAACGGTATTCCCTTCTATGTGGCCCTGCCGTCGAGCACCTTTGATTGGACCCTTGAAAGCGGTATGCAGATCCCCATTGAAGAGCGACAACCAGACGAGGTGCATGAAATCTACGGCCGAATGGGAGTGGAGACGGGTATGGTGCGGATTTCCCCGGAAGCAACCCCGGCGGCTAACCCGGCATTTGATGTGACCCCAGCACGGCTGGTGTCCGGGTTTATCACCGAACGCGGTATCTGCCGGGCAGATGCGGCATCTGTGCTGGCGATGTTTCCAGAGAAAAGACACGAAAAGGGATAGCGGGCGATGGTTTCGGATGTGGAAAAAGAGCTGATTTCGATCATTCAGGGGGATATGCCGGTCACAGAGCGCCCCTATCAGGCGATCGCCGATCAAATGGGCATTTCGGAAGCGGAATGCCTGGACCTGATGAAGCAGCTGAATGAAAAAAATCTGATCCGGCGGTTCGGTGCAACCCTGCGGCACCAGAAATCCGGCTTTGCAGCCAATGCCATGGTGGCCTGGCAGGTGCCGGAGGCGGATGTGGACCGGGTGGGGCAAATCATGGCCGGTTTCAAGGCCGTGACTCACTGCTACCGGCGGAACCCGCAGCCGACCTGGCCTTACAACGTCTATACCATGGTGCACGCCCGTGATCCCGCGTCCTGCCGGGGGATTGTCCGGGAAATATCAGAAGCCACCGGCGTGGCTACCTATGAACTCCTGTTTAGTAAAAAAGAGCTGAAAAAGACCTCCATGCAGTACTTCAGGGAACGTATCGAATCTTAACTGTTTTCTGCTCCCGGTGCGTTTTCAGCTCCGGGTGTTCAGCCAGTCTTTCCGATACGCTTCAACATAGTTCCTAAACGATTGGCACAGCGGAGATTCGCTCCGATGCTTGTGCCGGGTTATATAGAAGGTCCGTTCCAGATCAACCCCCGCGAGGCCCAGACTTCGAAGAGACCCGCTTCGGACATCATCCCTGACCGCAACCGCAGAAACGATAGAGACGCCGAGACCGTATTTAATGCCCTGAATGACGGAGGCGTTATTCCCCATTTCCGCGACCACCTTGAGCTTTTGCGCGTCGATGCCTGCCGCATCCAGACACTGATGGATCGACTTCAGGGTGCCGGATCCAGTTTCCCGGCTGATGAATGGTGCGTCCAGCAGTTCTTCGGGAGTGATGCGGGTCCGATTTGCCCAGGGGTGGTCTGGCGGCACGATGATGCGCATGTCATCTTGGATGAACGGTTCCTGTTGGATGCGTTTATCCTTGGTTTGCGCACCGACAAATCCCAGTTCCAAAACCCCTTCGGCAACCTGTTCAAGGATGTCGGCCGTGTCTCCGACTTTGAGTGATACCTGCACATCGGGAAAAGACTTGATGAAGCGCCCGACAATGGTCGGAAGCACATATCCGCCGGGAATGGTACTACCTCCCGCCTCCAGCCGTCCACGGATCTTTCCGTTGAACTGGGCCATGACGGATTCGGTCTGATCCCGCAGATGGATCATTTTTCGAGCATGCTTGTAGAGAAGCGATCCGGATTTGGTGGGCACGGTTTTTCTGCCCAGCCGGTCAATGAGAATGCAGCCGAAATGGTTTTCGAGATCCTTGATATGACTGCTGATGGTCGGCTGAGACAGGTGTACGGCTTTACCGGCTTTAGAAAAGCTTTTCAGTTCAACAACTTTGCAGAAAATAGTGAGTTGCCATAAATCCATGGATCGAAAGTCCGTTCAGGGGTTCATGCACACGTATCCGGCAAAGGGCCGGACGAACGTAGCTGCCACAGGAATCAGACGGAATGTCGCTGTTTCATGGGCGGATCGACGTTTCTGTATGATTCGGAACACAGGCGGTTGTTTTACCAGCAGAAAGAGGCGATGGAACGACCTGCGGGGTTTGGCCAAACGGAGTTATGCATTCTGTTTGACTTCTTTTATCCTTGCTTTCAGGCGTTCATTCACAATCGGGGGTACCATGCCGGTGACATCACCGCCAAAAAACGCCACTTCCTTGATACCCGATGAGCTGGTGAAAATCCAGCGCATGCCGGTCATGAGAAACACGGTCTGAATATTCCTGTTCAGTCGCCTGTTCATCATCGCCATTTGAAATTCGTTTTCAAAATCGGAAACAGCCCGCATGCCCCGGAGAATGGCATGGGCGTTGCGTTTTTCAGCATAATCGACCAGAAATCCGTCAAAGGCATCCACCTCAATGCCATCCATATCCTTTAAACTGGCGCGGATCAGATCCAGCCGCTCCGGAACCGTGAACAACGACGTCTTGGCCGGATTCTGGAGAATGGCAACAACAATCTTGTCAAAAATGCTTCGCCCCCGCTCGATGATATCGATGTGTCCGTTGGTGATGGGGTCAAATGAACCCGGGTAAATGGCGATTTTTTCCATTTTTGTATCCTGCTTCAGGTGCCGGAGTCAATTTTATACAAAAGATTAACAAACGTGTAAGGTTTATATACTATACATGACAAAAGAGACAAGGGTTTTACTGTATTTTCTCTGATCATGGGGAAAAAAATAAGGGATTTCCTTCCATTCGCGTTCATCTGATGTATGCTCGATTACCAGAACCGCCTCCGGTGCAAGGCAGCTTGCGGCAGCCAGATGTTGAAGGGCCGGCCGGATCCAGCCTTTTCCGTAGGGCGGATCGATAAAGACCAGAGAAAAAGGGGGGGCTTGATTTTTCAGACAGTTCAAATCCCGGACCACATCCCATTTTTTTACGGTGGCCCGATCTTCGACTCCGCAGCCGGCAATATTGCGTTTGATGGTCTTGATGGCAGCCGGCGCCCTGTCTATAAACAGTGCCTGTTTTGCGCCCCGGCTCAACGCTTCCAGTCCAAGGGCGCCAGTGCCGGCAAACAGATCCAGCACCACCGCCTCTCGTACCATATCCCGGAGAATGTTGAAAATTGATTCCCGGATCCGGTCTGAGGTGGGACGGGTCTCCATACCCGGAACGCTGTTGAGCGGCTTGCGCCTGCAGGCGCCGGCGATGATCCGCATTTTGTTAGCCTTCCTTTACGCTATTCCGGTAACAGGGACCGGAGCGTGTCCTCTGAAACGCCGGTGGCTTTTGCGGTCAGGTTCAGATCTCCGGAGTGAGCAGCCAGCTGGTACCGGGCATAGCGGGCTTCAAATGCCGCCACAGCATCGCCCAGGGGTCGAATCTGAAAGCAGGCCGTCAGGTCATCCGTCGAGGCGTCGTTTCCGGAAAACAGATTATGGGGAAGATCCCGGACCGAGAGCGTTGGTGCATCTGTCATGACCGCCAGCCGTTCCATGAGGTTTTTCAACTCCCGCACATTCCCCGGCCATGAATAATCCGCCAGGCAAGCTTCTGCTTCCTCGGTCAAGGTCTTGGCGGGAAGACCTGAGCGTTTGGCAAACTGGTTTAAAAAAATCGATGCAAGGATGGGGATATCCGCTTTCCGTTCCCGGAGCGGGGGCACCGTGATGGGCACCACATTGAGCCGATAAAAGAGATCTTCCCTAAAATGACCGGCCGCAATGCGGGATTCCAGGTGATGGCGGGTGGCTGCAATGACCCGGACATCCGTTTTAAACTCCCGGGAACCGCCCACCCGGCGGAAGGTGCCGTCTTCGAGGACTCGAAGGAGCTTGGCCTGGCTGCTTAAACTGAGTTCCCCGATTTCATCGAAAAACAGGGTGCCGCCTTCGGCCAGCTCGAATTTGCCCCGCATTTTTGCTGTGGCCTCGGTAAAAGCCCCCTTTTCATGGCCGAACAGCTCGCTTTCCATCAGGTGATCAGGGATCTCTGCGCAGTTAACGGTTATCAGTGGGGATTCCGCCCGGGGGCTGAGTTGATGGATATTTCGGGAGACGAGCTCTTTTCCAGTGCCATGCTCGCCGGAAATGAGAATCGCCGATTCACTGGGTCCCGCCTGAATCACCTGGAGCTTCAGCATCTCGATGGCCGGGCTCATGCCGTCAATGGCGTGCCTGGCAATGGCGCGGGTCCGTAAGTAACGGTTCTCTTCCTGAAGTTTCCGAAAGTTCAGTGCATTACTGATGGCCACCACCACTTTGTCAAAGGAGATGGGCTTTTCAATGAAATCATAGGCGCCGAACTTAATGGTGTTCACAGCGGTTTCAATGGTACCATGGCCCGTGATCATGATCACGGGCAACAAGGGGGTGATCTTTTTGATTTCCTTCAAGGTCTCCACACCGTCGAATCCGGGCATCCAGATGTCAAGAAGAACAAGATCCGGTGCTCCGGATTCAATGGTTTTCAAGGCTTCATAGCCGTTTCCGGCTGTAAGCACCTCGAACCCCTCGTCCGAGAGAAGGCCGCCAAGGGACTGTAAAATGGAAACTTCGTCGTCCACCACCAAAATGGTTGGGTACATGGTCGGGCTATCCTTTGTCTAAACGGTTTGAGGAAAGCGATTCCGTGGGCAGTTCCGTCGTACTGCGGCCATCAGCGCCTGCAACCGGGGGCGCTACGGGAAACTCCAGGGTAAAACAGGCGCCCTGGGGCAGATTGTCGGAGACGGAGAGGGTTCCCCTGTGGTCGGTAACAATGGAGCTGACAATGGCCAGCCCCAATCCCATTCCCGAGGTCTTGGTCGAAAAATAAGGCTCAAAGAGACGGTTTTTTTCCGCGTCCGGTATCCCTTTACCGGTGTCGGCAATCTCTAACCGGACCCGTCGTGCTTCCGGGCAATAGCTGAGTTGGAGGGTGATGGTGCCATGGTTTTTAATCGCGGCAATAGCATTGTCAATCAGATTGATCATGGCCTGCTTCATTTGCTGACGATCCAGGTAGAGAATGGGGATATTCGTTCCCAGGCGGGCCTTAAACCGGATGTTGGGGTGGCCTTCGCGGTACAGGGCCACCGATTCTTCCACGATGTCGGAAATGCTGCAGGGTTTGGGGTCGGCTGTGGGGAATCTGGCAAATGCGGCAAATTCGTTCACCAGATTCCGGATCAGGTCCACGTGGTCGATGATGGTCCGTGTACATTCCTCAAACACCGGGTCGGCGATATGGGGACCGTATTTACGCTTCAGGCGCTGGGCAGACAGGGATATGGGTGTCAGAGGATTTTTGACCTCATGGGCGATTCGTCGGGCCACTTCCCGCCAGGCAGCCATGCGCTGGGCTCTTTCCAACTCGGTCAGATCATCGAACACCAGTACGGCACCCAGGGGATTCCCCACCTCGTCCCTGAGCCGGTTGTAATGGACGGCCAGACTCCGGTGGCGATTGTCCACAGACAGGGTAATGCCGAACATGGCCTCGTCGTTTTCTGAATAGATGGCGGCCATGAGACGATCCATGGCATCGGTCTGCTGATCGGTCAGCAGCTCGTGAAGTGCCTTGCCCTGAGCTTCCGCGCTGGTCAAACCCAGCATTTTTTCCGCAGACGTATTGATGGTGGTCACCCGGGCGTCCGGGTCAATGGAGACCACGCCGGTGGAGACGTTTTTCAGCACGGTCTCCATGTACCGCCGACGTTCTTCGATCTCCTGGTTCTGGTGATGAAGCATGCGGGTGGACAGGCTCAGCTGTTCCCGGCTGATACCCAGATCTCGGGTCATTCGGTTGAAGGATTCCACCAGGATACCGATTTCATCATCTCCGCCAGAGTCGATGTGTACACTCAAATCTCCTTCCGCAACGCGCCGGGTCCCCTCAGCCAGGTCCATGATGGGGATGGTGATGGATTTGGCGATATAAAACGCAAACATCACCGCAGAGAAGACCACGAGCAGCCCCACAATAGAGAGCGCAATATAGTACGTGATCTGGACCGGTCGTTTGAGCAGTTTCACCTGCTGGTACTCTCCGTAACCCCGGGAAAGGGAAGCCAGGTTTCCGGCCAGATCTGCCGGCAGCATGACAGAAATCACAAGATATCCCTGGACCGCCTGAAGCGGCGCATGAAAGGGAATCGTGCCGATTGTCCGGACCAGTTCGCCATCGGGAACCGAATAGATCTCGGTAAATACGGGAACCGACGCATCGTAGCGTTCCAGGGCTCCGTCTTCGATGGGCGTAAACGCGTCCGGAGCGATTGTGTCTTCCATGGCATAGGCCAGCCGAGGGAAAACGCCGTCTGTATCCGGACCATGGTAGACCTCGACACCGTCCAGGTTAAAGGCGCGCTGCATCACCTGGACGTAATTGGCAAGCCGGGTTTCATTTCCCGGACTGAGCAGCTGCCGTGACTGGATCTGAAAGGCGGCCCGATCAATGAAGAATTGATTCCGGACCTCCATCTGTTCATAGAGACTACGGCCCACAGCCAGTGAATTCTGAAGGGCCTGGTCTACAGGCGCATTGAACCAGAAGGCAAGACTCGTGGAGATGAAGTAGACGGAAAAAATAAAGAGCACCACTGCCGGCAGCAGGGTAAGCGAGACAAAGGCGACCAGCAGCTTGGTTCTGAGCCGCGCCCCGGCAACTTTTCGGCGCCGGTCGAAATAGAGCTTTACCACATTCCGGAACACCAGAAAGATTAGCAGCAGCAATAGCAACAAATTGATATTAATCAGGATAAAAAGGAGGATGGTACTGGAGATGGGGATATCGGCACCAAAATTACTGATGCGGGTCTCAATAAAGGTCAGCGCGCTTACGGCAATCATCAGAAAGATAATGATGATCACTTCCCGCCGTCGACGGTTCTGCTCACTGTCTGACCGGGGAGACGGAACGGAGGAAAAGAGCATATGCATACTCAATATGTGAATTCGATGCGCTTCCACTTGGTCTCAAAGTCCCACAGCGCCATGAAGATAAGCACCTGATGAAGCCTCAGGGGAAGGGTGCGTTTGTTAAGCTCCGCTTTGGCACTGATGGTGTATCGTTTTCCTTTCTTCATGACATCCAAGTCGGAAATCGTCAGACCTTTGACATGGGTCATAAGGATACGTGCAGCTTCATAATCATCGGTGATCAGCGGAGGTTCTTCATCCCAGGAACGGTTGACTGTATATTTCTTTTTGATGGGGTCATATGTGATGGTGTGAACCACTTCCACTGCCGCCAGTTTTTTATCCATCCAGAGCTTGCGCACCTGGTGCAGGGAGATGAAAAACGAAAACGTGGTGGGAACACCGGACTGAATGGCATTGTCAATGCGGTTGATGAACGCACCGGTAACATCCAGATCAACGGCCAGCGTTTCATCCGTATACTGAATGGTCATATTGTTGATGCGGGCTTTTTCATCCGCAAACACCGGGGAGGCAACCCCTGTCAGCATGAGCGCAAGAAACAGGAAAAAGAAATTTTTCATATAGTATGTACCCTAGGAACGCCCGTTTCGCTGCGCGGGTCGGCGCAGATTGAGTTAGATTGATTTTATAAACAATTATTATAAGTTATAATTGAATATCTGTCATCAGGCAAGGAGTTTTCAAGAAAAAGTAACATGCTTGCTGAACGGTGGTGTAGAGAATCTCCACAGGTAGGGTTTTTATCATTTTGAAAATAAAGACAATTTAAAAATAAAGCCTCAGAGCAGCCGTGCTTCCCAGATGGATTTATTTTCGAACAAGGCCTTGAGCAGGGTATGGTTGAAGGCATGCCCGGACTTGACCGTGATCACATGGGCCTTCAGGGGAAGGCCCATGAGGGAAAAATCTCCGATGCAGTCCAGAAGTTTGTGGCGGACAAATTCATCGTCAAATCGAAGTCCTTCGGGATTCATGAGGGCCTCTCCGTCAATGGCAATGCCGCTATCTAATGTGGCGCCCCGGGCAAGGCCGATGAGCTTTAAGTGTTCCAGTTCATGATAAAAGCCAAAGGTCCGGGCACCCGCTATCTCGTTTGAAAACGTTTCACCTGTAATATCAACAGACAGCGACTGCTTCCCGATCACCGGGCTGGGGAATTCGATGGTGCAGGTAATCTTGTAACCGTCATACGGTTCAATGGAGACGGATTTGTCGCCTTCGGCAAGATGGAGGGGTTCTTTCAGAATCAGGTAGCACCGGGGCGCGTCCTGGGTCACCTCGCCAGCGTCTGCGATCATGTCCGCATACCGAAGCGCGCTGCCGTCCAGAATGGGCATTTCATAGGCATCGATTTCCACCCGGGCATTGTCGATTCCCATCCCGCTGAACGCGGCCATGAGATGCTCGATGGTAGAAACAATGACCCCGTTTTCACCGATAACCGTGGCCATGCTCGTATCAATCACCTTGTGGAAAATGGCCGGAATCGACGGCGCATCCGGCAGATCCGTGCGGACAAAGACAATGCCGTGATTGGTAGAGGCCGGCTTCAGGGTCAGGTTTACGGGTTTGCCCGAGTGCACACCGACACCGCTGCAGCTGACGGCTTTTCCAAGTGTTCGCTGGTGTTGGGGAAAGGTCATTCACTCATCCTTATCAAGGCGCGCATGCATGAACGGTTTGCATTTCCGGTCTGGACGTGTCATTTCAGATGGTATACATCTTAACGATGGCTTTGATCATCTTAACACCGTGTCCGAATGCCGGCTAGCTTTACACTCCTGTATAATCTCAATCACGCAAAATGTAAAGCTGTCCCGCCGTATCGGGCGTCAATGAAGGGAAAATACCTTGCTGGCGCGAACCCTCAGCAGTGCCGTGATCGGTATAGATGCCCATGTGATTGAAGTGGAAGTCGATATTGCGTCTGGATTACCGGCATTCACCATCGTAGGACTTCCGGAAGCAGCCGTAAAGGAGAGCAAGGAGCGGGTAAAATCCGCCATCGTAAATGCCGGGTACCGGTTTCCCGCAGACCGGATCACGGTGAACCTGGCACCGGCCCATATTAAGAAAGACGGGACCGGATTTGATCTGCCCATTGCCATGGGTATTCTGGCTGCGACCGATTTGCTTCCCCGAAACGCCCTGTCCCGATATCTCATGATGGGCGAACTCTCCCTGGACGGCCGCATCAAACCGGTGAACGGGATACTGCCCATGGCCGTCGCGGCCCGGGATATGGGGTATCGGGGGATTGTGGTTCCCCCGGAGAACGGCACTGAGGCGGCTGCTGTCGAAGGGATTCGGGTCTTGCCAGCACCCGCCTTGCCGGACGTGGTTGCGTACTTCAGGGGAACCGGGATGCTTATGCCCCAGCCGTACCTGGGGGGGGCCGCAGTGTCTACACCCGCAGATCAGGGAATCTGCTTCAGCGAGGTCCGGGGCCAGGAGTATGCCAAACGGGCCATGGAAGTGGCGGCAGCCGGGGGGCATAATCTCTTTATGACCGGACCGCCGGGGTCGGGTAAATCAATGCTGGCCAGGCGCCTTTCCACCATCCTGCCCCCCATGGATTTTCACGAAGCCATGGAAACCACAAAGGTTTATTCGGTCTGCGGCATGCTGCCGCCGGGGGTCTCCCTGCTCACAGCGCGTCCGTTCCGTGCCCCCCATCACACCATTTCCGATGCCGGGCTCATTGGCGGCGGCCATAACCCGCGGCCCGGAGAAGTGAGCCTGGCCCATAACGGGGTCTTGTTTCTGGACGAGCTCCCCGAGTTCAAACGGCCGGTGCTTGAAGCCATGCGCCAGCCCCTGGAGGATCGTGAGGTAACCATTTCCCGTGCCATGACCACCATCACCTACCCCGCGTCTGTGATGCTGATCGGGGCGAGCAATCCCTGTATCTGCGGTTATTATGGCGATCCCCGAAACACTTGCAGATGCACGGCGGCACAGATTCGGCGGTACCAGTCCCGCCTGTCCGGCCCGCTCATGGATCGGTTCGATATTCAAATCGCGGTGCCGGCTGTGGATACAAAGGATCTCATGCAGATCGGTGATGGAGAACTGTCATCAGCGATCCGGGATCGGGTGGTGGATGCCCGGGAGCGACAGGCGCACCGGTTTGCCGGAACGGATGTCCGGTGCAATGCAAGGATGGATGCCCGTCATATCACGCATTTCTGCCCACTGGATGATGCGGGATCATCGCTTCTGACATCGGCGATCGAGCGGCTTGGGCTGTCGGCCCGGGCGTATAACCGGATTCTGAAGATCGCACGGACCCTGGCGGATCTGGCCGGAACGGAATCGATTACCGCAGCCCATGTGGCGGAAGCCGTCCAGTACCGGGATCGGGATCGATCCGATACACCGTTTTAGCCGGTAGAAACTGAATCGCCGGCATCGTATTTTGATCATCTGTCAACCCAGCTGCTTGATCAGCGCTGCTGTAATAGGGGTGCTTTTGATTCTCATGATACTCTCCTTTGCGCTGCCGAAGCTCATCAGGTTGAAACTTCCGTACCAGACGGTTTTCTGGTCAATGACAGCAAACTTCTGATGGATGTTCGGCTTGAAGGTGAGCGGGATATCCTGATCGGAGATCATTTTATGAATAGCGCGTACGGGTGGGGTTTCATTCAGATTGAAATCCGATAGGGGCCGGGTGATTACCGCCACCCGGATCTGTTTTCGGCGTGCCGCACCCAGATAGGTCAGCATCTGGGTTGTCCGCATTTTCCGGACAAAGGGGCTGACGATCAAAATCTCTTTTTTCGCTGTCACCAGATCCTGCGTGAACACAGGCAAAAAACTTTCCTTGTCAAAAATGACATCCAGGGGTGCTGTCGGCAGGTCCTCGCCTTTTACACGATACCCCATGCCCGCATACCCCGCTTTGCCCTTCTGATTCTCCCTGTTTTCCAGTCAGATGGGCCTGGCAGTGCTCAGGCATTCCCAGGCGCATCCTCAGCTGGCGATTTTCGTCTTGCAGAAATCTGCTTTCACGCTGGAGCAAGGCAAGGGTTTTCAGCAGCGTCTGCGTGTCCGGCATGGGGCTTCCTCATCGGTTCCGGATTCAATCTGTGTCAACCCGATAATTGCAATACAGTTTTTAACCAATCGCGAGAAAAGATTTCCCTCCTGGTGAAAACTGTTCAACAGAGGCCAGGGGACAAAAGCCCCAGCCAATCCGATGCGTATACACAATTACCCGAGATCCTTTAGCAGGTCGACTTGCCCTTGATTCTAAAATGAAACCTAGGGTATTTATGATCCCAAATCGATGAAATGCTGATTACATTTCAAACCGGAAGGAAGTTTCATGACACCCAATCACGCATCTGAGTTTCAGTCCTACCTTCAAGAGGAGCAGCACCTTGCCCGTATGATGCGCCGACGAATCGCCCGTTACGGAGATAAAGTGGCTTTGCGCGATCGTGCAGACGGCCCCTGGACATCGGTCACCTGGCGGGAAATGGGAGAATGGGCGGACACGCTGGGCAGGGCGCTGATCGCTTCGGGTGTCAAGGCAGGGGACCGTGTGGGTATTTTTTCCCAGAACCGGGCATGGTGGACCATTGCAGACCTTGCCATTCTGTCCATCGGCGGGGTGACGGTCCCCATCTATGCCACCGATTCCGGGAAAGAAGCGGCGTACATTGTTCAGGATGCCGGTATTGATGTTCTATTTGTCAATGACCAGGAACAGTATGACAAAGTGTGTGCTCTGCTTGAAAACAATGGTCCGCTTCATACCCTTGTTGCCTTCTCATCTCATGTTGCAGTAGCGGATACACAGGGGAGCTACGCCATGGCGTCGTTTCTTTCGCTGGGTGCAGATGACTGCCATCAGCCGGAGCTTATAAAACGGCTGAGTGAAGGAAAATCGTCAGACCTGTATACCCTTATCTACACCTCTGGCACCACCGGACCGCCCAAAGGTGTGATGCTCACCCATGAAAACTTGCTGGCCGCACTTTTTGGCACCGGATATCTCATGCCCGTCGGTGAGGCGGATGTCTCGTTTGCGTTTCTTCCCTTAAGCCATGTGTTCGAACGCAGCTGGACCTGGTTTATCCTTTCCCGGGGGGCGGAAAATCATTACTGCCATGATCCGAGAGAGGTAAAGGCCTATTTTACCGAAGTCCGGCCCCATTATATGGTCAGCGTCCCCCGGGTCTGGGAAAAAATTTACGGGACAATTTACGAAGAAATGAAAAAAGCGTCGCGGCTCAAACGAAAATTGTTCCACTGGTCTCTAGAAATGGGAGCGGCATTTTATGCGGTCACCAAAGCTGGAGAGCGTCCGTCGTTGAGCATGCGCGTGAAACATGCGGTTGCTGACAAGCTGGTGCTGTCCAAAATCAGAGATGTGGTGGGGGGACGCGCAAAATTTTTTCATGCTGGCGGTGCGGCCTTGAATCCGGCTATCAACGCGTTTTTTGTCCATGCCGGCATCCGCCTGGGAGTCGGGTACGGGTTGACGGAACTTTTTCCCATCTGTGTCTGTACGCCGGAAGATATCGGTTTTGGCACCTGCGGCAAGCCCATCCCCCTGATCGAAACCCGGGTTTCCGACGACGGTGAAATTCAGGCGTCAGGTCCCTGCCTGATGAACGGCTATTGGAACCGGGAGGACGCCACACGAGAGGCCCTCACCGAAGATGGCTGGCTCAAAACCGGAGACGTGGGAGAAATCACAACAGAGGGATATATCAAAATTACGGATCGGATCAAGGAGATCATCATTACGGCCGGTGGCAAAAACATTTCTCCCCAGACCGTTGAAACCGCCATCAAAGAGGATATTTACGTGGAGCAGGCCATGGTTGTGGGAGACGGACTGCCCTTCATCTCCGCCCTGGTGGTTCCGGCCTTTTCCATGCTTGACAACCTGGCACTCTCCATGGGGCTGTCCGGCCTGACACGCACGGATCTGGTGGCTCACCCGGATATGGTTGCCTTTTACCGGGGACGGATCGATGAACAGACAAAACACCTGGGCCGCGTGGAACAGGTCCGGGCGTTTACGCTGCTGCCGGCGGAATTCACCCAGGAAGCCGGAGAGCTTACCCCCACATCCAAACTCAAACGCAACGCAGTGTTCGCACGTTACAGAGACCGCATTTTGGCGTTGTATGCTGGGGACCGGAAAATCGAGAGCTGACTAAAACGTCCGTCCCCCGGCAAATTATTTGTCGGGGGGCGCTCTAATTTGTTAAACAGCCTTATGACGGTTCTTCCTTATGATAATACCCAAAAAAATTCGATATCGATATCTTGGGCGGAACCTTTACTACCAAATAAACGTGATCTCGTTGGATCTTCAACTCCAAAACATCACAAACCCTTCTGTTCACTGAACCTTTTTATGCACTGCTCTACTGCTTTCCCAACGGCAGCATTCAAAATACGAAACCTGTATTTCAGTATCCAGGCGATAGGATACTGGCAATGCCATACCATATGTGATAACTTCTTAAAATGGCTCATTTGTTACTCCTTTCTCTTATTGTTGTGGGGACAACTTAGCGCGTTGATAACTTATGAGCCAGCAGCGTTCAGCTGGCAAAGCCATTGAACGCTGACCACGCCCAAAGGGCGTGGTTTTTTCCACCAAAATAAACGGAGAGATTCCATCGTTCGCCTTTTACTTTGGAGGCTCGGCATGGCTGATTTTTCTGAAAAACTGGTACGGATTCTCAATGACGGGGCCCTGAACCTGGCGCTGTCCATGGGCTATGCCCTTGAAATATTTGATGTCATGGATGAAAAACACGCCGCCTTTACCCTTGAGGAGCTCGCCGGGGCAACGGGGCTGCACAGCCGTTATCTCAAGGAGTGGCTGGGCATCATGGTCACCGGCGGCATTATCGAAATGACAAGCGGGCAGGCGGGTGATGACTCTTTTTTCCTGCCGCCCGCTCATGGAGATCTGCTGTGCAGGCGGGCCGGGAGCAGCAACATGGGGGTGTACACCCAGGAGATACCCCTGCTGACCGCCTGTGCCATGAACGCGGTAATCCGGGGATTTAAAACTGGCCAGGGGGTTCCCTTTTCCACCTATCCCGACTTCCAGGCCTTTATGTCCGAGCTGGCAGATGCCAAACACCGTAAGGTATTAATCCAGGCGTTTATTCCCAGTGTTGATCAGGGCCGGCTGGAAAAGCGTCTGACAAAGGGCATCCGGGTCTGCGACCTGGGCTGTGGCCAGGGTGTGGCGACCTGCCTCATGGCCCAGGCCTATCCCGCCTCTGAATTTGTCGGCATGGACACCCATGAACAGGCACTTGAACAGGCCAGATCCCTGGCCGAAACTTACGAATTGTCCAATATCGTGTTCATCAACCAGGACGCCGCTGAAATCCGTGATACCCCAGCCTTTTGCAAGCACTTTGACTATGTCTGCGCCTTTGACGCCATCCACGACCAGTCCCATCCCCTGGACGCCTTGAAAGGGGTGAAATATATGCTGCGCCAGGGCGGCCTTTTTTCCATGATCGACATCAAGGCTGCCACCGCTATCCAGGACAATACCGACCATCCCATGGGACCGTTTTTGTACACGGTGAGCCTGATGCACTGCATGCCCATTGGGCTGAATGACAACGGTTCGGGCCTTGGGATGATGTGGGGAAAACAACAGGCCCTGGACCTGCTCAGGCAGGCCGGCTTTTCAACAGTTACCGCCCAGGAGATGCCCGATGATGGCTTTAATCTGCATTTTTTGTGCACCCCGTAATTTTTCATACAAAAGGAAAAATCATGTCTTTTCCCCCGCCGGATAAAAATAATATAATTGATCTGCTGCCTGCTGATCTGTCTGCGGCCAATGAAAAAAACAAAAAACAGTTTCGTTTTTTTTCTCCGCTTTATGATCTGTCCATGAAATATATTATCCGGTCAAAAATTCATAAGGCCAGTCCTAGACGGCACACCCGTATCTGGCAGGAACTGATCGGTTCTGTCCGTCAGGCGAAAATCCTTGACCTGGCCTGCGGCACAGGCGGGCTGATTGACTGCCTGGACAAGGACAATGCGTATACGGGGCTTGATATATCCTATGAAATGCTCAAAAAAGCCGCAAGACGCGCCAGGCGAAAAAAATTTACCCGGTGTCGTTTAATTCGGGCCAACGCCGAGGATCCCATTTTTTCCGGTCACAATTTTGACCGGGTGGTAACGGATACGGCCCTGCATATGATTCCTGACTGGGAGAAAACACTCATGGCCGCAGCTCAAAGCCTTGGTCCTCAGGGTGTTTTAACAGGTGCTTTACCTGTACTGGGTATTGATGCTGCTTTTGACAAAGGCTGGGGTAAATATGCCAGCCGCCCCCAGTTTCATGCCTTGACCACCGATGATGTGCAGGCGGCTTGTCACGCAAATCATCTCGATTTTACCTGCATTGCCACCAACGGAGGCATGCTCTATTTTCAGGCATGTAAAAAAATTTGATTTTTGAAGCCAGATTTCCAAGAAACAAAAAAAAGGACAACCAAAGACGGTTGTCCTTTTGCATGCTGGCTGGGTGACAGGGATTCGAACCCCGACAGGCAGAGTCAGAGTCTGCAGTCCTACCATTAGACGATCACCCAAAAATAAAAAATATAGTATCACCGGTGGTAAATGCTGTCAAGTCATTCTTTACCAACTGTTAGAAACAAATAAACTGTCCTAAGCAAGAACAAATAAACTGTCCGGTTTGTTAAAAGGGACCAGAAAGGAGGTCCCATGAAACAGACACAAGTAT
>PDWJ01000645.1_pt1 | contig 49398 bp, 46 predicted proteins | sample 1430881 | NCBI WGS metagenome assembly PDWJ01 (sample SAMN01162460, study PRJNA174530) | Oral metagenome, whole genome shotgun sequencing project. | biome: Marine environment; feature: Marine mammal; material: Swab sample of the gingival sulcus; isolation source: swab sample of gingival sulcus...
AAACACCGCAAACCTGCCGCCTTCAATTGTATAGGTTCCGAATTCTCCTTCCTGTTCTACTTTTTTACTTGTAGATATGCAGGCATAAAATCGGCATCTTTCCTCTTCTGTAATATTAGGATCATCAAAACTCAAACCAATGTATTTACTGTTTTTGTCTACCAATCCTTTTTTCCAGGCAAATGTATTAAGTTTTTTCCAGGCAGTTTTATAATCAGGCTCTGAGCCGTATTTGGCAATAATTCTGATATATACCAGATTAATGGATTTTAGCTCTGCTATTTCAGGTTCCGGTAAAATATATTTGCGTTGAGGTTTTGCTGTTTTAGATGATAGATAGGTATTAAGGTTTCTGAAGGCAGAGGGAGTTATTCCAAAGTGTTTTTTAAATGCCTTTGACAGGGAATGCTGTGACTGGTAGCCGGTCTTTTTTGCTATCGCTGTAAGCTTTGTATCTGAAATCTGTAAATAATGGGCTGCCCTTTCCATTCTAAGGCGGGTAACATAGGCACCTATTGATTCTCCGATATTTGCCTTGAAAATTCTGCAGAAATGAAATTCTGATATTCTTGCTGCTTTGGATACAGATTTTAGATCAATCGCCTCATCAAGGTGCTTATTGATATAATCGACAGCCAGGTTGATTGATTTATTATATTCTTTGTTTGTGACCTCTTTCACAAAAAACAGTATATTAACAAAACATGGGTAAATCAATTTAAAAGGCTTGTCCAATCTTGCTTATTTTATATGGACTCTGATTTTTTACAGGGAATGGAAGATTGGTTAATATATTAGCAAATTTATAATATATTGACTCCTGGGCTGTGGTAATTTATACTAAAGTTGCAAAAGGGAGAGGATATGAAGAAATATTTTTTTGTTTTACTATTTATTTTGATTGCAGTATTTGCCCACTCACAGGAACAAGGGACAATGGACTTTAATCTAAGTGCCGGAATTCTTAGTTCAAATGTCTTTATTGACACCACTGCTGATCTTCTTACCGGTATTCTTACCTTTGGACAGTCAAACTCGAAAACCAGATATATTCCGGCATTAAACGCAGTATTTAAATATGCTGTTATGGATAACTGGTTTGTGAATGCCGGCTTCACCTACGAATATGTAAAAAAACAATTATTAAATAATAATGGCGTGGTTTTGGATGACCAAATACATAATTACTACAATTTCGCTATAGGAACCGAATATCATTATGTCAACTCAGACATTATTCAAATGTATTCCGGTGCGGCAATAGCGTATACACTTCATATGTACGAAAGCAATAAAGGTTCAAATAATCTTTCTTATGTCAATTTTCAATTAGACGCCTTTGGGCTTCGTGTCGGAAAAAGCTTGGCGGGGTTTATGGAATTGGGATTTGGATATAAGGGAATATTGATTTTGGGTATCTCTTACCAGCATTAAATAAATATTATATAATCAGACTATGGATAAAATTATCAAAGTAACTAATCTGTCCAAGTCGTATAGCGGGCAGAAGGTGGTTGATGAGATCAGTTTTGATGTAAAAAAGGGCGAAATTTTCGGTATTCTGGGACCGAATGGGGCTGGTAAAACTACAACTTTAGAAATGCTTGAGGCCTTGCGCCCGATTGATAGCGGGCAGGCCCTGATCAATGATATTGATGTCTCAAAACAGCCTAAAAAGATTAAACAGATTATAGGAATTCAGTTACAATCAACTGCTTTTTTCGATAAATTGAATTTATGTGAACAATTAAAAATGCTTGCCAGTTTGTATGGGCAGAAGGCTGACAGTGACTCTCTGTTGGAAAAGGTTAAACTTAAAGAAAAAGCCAAAAGCTTTGTTGAGAAATTATCCGGTGGTCAAAAGCAGCGCTTTGCCATAGCTGCTGCCTTGGTTAATCAACCGGAGGTATTATTTCTTGATGAGCCCACTACGGGTTTGGATCCGCAGGCCCGTCGTAATTTATGGGAGTTGATCGAAGAAATTAAAGACGATGGCGTTACTATAGTTCTAACCACACATTACATGGATGAAGCTGAACTGCTGTGTGACAGGCTTGCGATTATGGACAATGGGAAAATTATTACCATTGATACACCGAAAAACCTGGTTAAACAGTTATTGGATCGTGGTTTTAAGAAGTCTCAGCATGTTGAGCAGGCAAATCTTGAAGATGTATTTATTGATCTAACCGGAAAGGCGATAAGAGAATGATTAAACAATATTTTACCGGCATATTCGGACAAGTCAGAGCCCAGCAAAAACGTTTTTTTCGTGATAAAGTTTCGCTTTTTTTTACGTTTTTATTTCCACTAATCTTTCTATTTGTCTTTGGATCAATTTTTGGTAATGAAGAGGTTAGTTTTAAAGTTGCTGTCATTGACGAAGCCCAAACTGATTTTTCAAAAATTTTTGTCCAGAAGGCTAAAGATGATAAGGTTTCTTCTCTAAAGATTGTTGAAGTCAGCAGCATAGAGCAGGCCAAAGAAAAGATGAAAAGCTCAGAAATTGACGGCATCATTGAACTGTTAAGCGGGTTTGGTGAGGCAGGCGTCAACTCATCACCTGAAGGGACGCTTAGAGTTTTATATCAAAAAGGCTCTGAGCAATCAGGTCAGACACTGACAGCTATTATGGGGCAGATTATTGGTGGAATTAATAGTGCGATGGGTCAGCCTGAACCTCCATTTAAGGTTGAGTCGGCAGCGGTCGGTGACGAAGCACTTCAACCATTTGATTTTACGTTTACCGGTCTATTAGCCTTTAGTTTGATAAGTATGGGAATATTCGGTTTGGCGAATAATATGCCTGCTCAAAAACAAAACGGCTCGTACAGAAGGCTAAGGGCCGCGCCATTTACTTCCGGTCAGTTGATTATCTCTACCGCGATCCATTACACACTGATATCAATAACGAGCGTACTGACGATGCTTATAGTTGGCCTGGTCTTCTTCAAATTCAATATGACTGGTAATTGGTTTTTATTTGCTGGGTTTACGGTCTTATCTGCCCTGATGACGGTTGGTTTTGGTTTATTGGTTGGTGCCTGGGCTAAAAACGATCGTCAATCAGCCCCAATTAGCAATGTGATTGCTTTTCCGATGATGTTCCTTTCCGGTTCTTTTTTTCCGGCCTTTCTTTTTCCGAGCTGGCTTCAGACGGTATCCCGTTTTATACCGCTAAGGCCAGTGGTTGACGGCTTCCGTATGATCATGGCCGAAAATGCTCCTCTGATTGAGGTTTTACCGGAAATTGGAACGGTCAGTTTGTGGGTGGTTATAGTCTACGCCCTGGCAATAAAACTATTTCGTTGGGAATAATAAACAACTCTTAGCTTAATAAAAGGGTTATAGAATAAATACTATGAAAGCACTTGAAATATTAACATTTATTATAGCTGTATTACAGATAGTCTCTCTATTCAAACATAAGAGGACAAATAATAGAGTTTCAATTTTATTAATCCTGTTTTTGCTGATTTTAAGTATTATAATTACCGTTCAGAACGGGGTAGTTTGGTATTATTATCTAATTTACGTATTTTTGTTAATAAATATTATTTTGACAGCCTTAAAAACAAAGAGGAGTATTTTAGTTGGAATCATCCTCTCAATTATGATTTTGCTTTCAATAGTATCAGCTGCACTTTTTCCGTATTATGAAACCCCAAAACCTCAGGGAGAATCTCTGGTAGGAACAAAGGTCTATGACCTGATTGATAATTCAAGAATTGAAAAATATGACAACTCAGGCAACAAGAGGAAGATTCGCCTTCAGGTATGGTTTCCTATTGACTCAAACCGGGGTTTGGAACAAGCACTATGGCTGTATGACGGAATAAAAACCGCCAGAGGCTTGAGTGTGGATTCCTCTATGCCGTTTTTCGTATTAGATAAAACAGCAAAAATAAAATCAAATTCGTATATTGGCGGAACAATAAGCAGTAAAGCTTCAGAATATCCTGTTGTAATAATTTCTCACGGATGGGCGGGCGCAAGAAACCTGCATCAGGATTTGGCAGAAGAGCTTGCCAGCTGCGGTTACATTGTATTTGGAATAGATCACACATATGGTTCTGCTGTAACCGTATTTGATGATAATAAAGAAGCCAGAATAAATTATGAAGCCCTTCCGGCAGGTGAACCGGATTTTGATCAGAAGGCTGTTCAGTTAGTAAATACCTATGCTGATGATGCCGCGGCAACAATAGACTTTATCCAGAAATTAAACCAAACCGATCCAATTTTTGCAGGCAAGATAGATGTTAAGAATCTTGGCCTATTAGGTCATTCAACCGGCGGCGGTGCTGATGTCAGGCTGGCTCTTAAAGATACCAGGATTAGATCCTTAATCGGTATGGATGCCTGGGTAGAGCCAATCAAGCAGGAGTATATAGAAACAGGGTTAAACATCCCGGCACTTTTCTTAAGAAGTGAATCCTGGGAAACCGGAACAAACAATATCAACCTGAAACTTCTTGTTGATAGCAGCAGCCCCAAACCGGTAGTCTATCAAATTGATGATACAACTCACTATGATTTTGCCATGATCTATATGTATTCATCAGCTATTAAGCTTCTGGGTTTTTCCGGCAGTATTGATCGCGTATATCTGACAAAGCTGTTAAAGGATACGGTTGTATCGTTCTTTGAGCAAACGCTGAAAGATAATCTAAAAACCGGTATACAATTTGCTGACTACCAGGCCGTCAGGCCGGGGGTTTTTTAGGCTGTATAACCTGAAACGGCATAATTTATTCCAGGAAAAAACACATCTTACACTACATTAACCTGTCCGCCGTGATAATCCTAAAGGTGTTTGAGTTGATTGTCAGTCTGTTTTATTTAGTTTTAAGATACTTGCTGCCTTCCCTTATGCTCAGCTTATTCATTCTTTCTTTGTACTTTTCAATGAATGCTCTTACCCAATCCGGGTTGGTTTTGGAATAATCCCTTAAACTCCAGCCTATGGCTTTGTTAATAAAGAATTCCTCGTTATCCAGATTATTAACCAGAATCTTTTCCAGCAGGCTTGTATTTGTTTTTTCTTTTCTTAAAAGCTGATGATCTATTGCAATGCGTCTAACCCAGAAGTCTTCATCTTTGGACCATTTAAGCATCAGATCATCTATTCTTTCATCGTGAAGCCCGATATTTCCTACAATCCGGTCAAATTTATCAATTGTGTCCCACCATTGTTTTTTCTTTATATAATTAAAAATCCTTGGAACATCATCATATTTTAAGTATTTATTCATGGCTGTCAGATAATCTGCCGCCAGATACTGAAATTCGCGGTACTCATCTTCGTAGCACTTATCTAAAAATGCCCAATCTATTGTTTGGTTTTTCTTTTCAGCTTTTAAAAAATCCTTATAGAGTGATTTTCTTAGAGGGGTTTGTATTCCATAAAATCTGAATTGATTTCTCATATACCTTGTTTCATGAGAAGCTATTTCATTATTTCTGTTTTTTTCAAAAAGCTTTTTAATAGTTAAATATTTTTCCATAACCCGTTCTTTCTTTATATGTTACCGTAACATATAAATATGTAACTCACTATAGCATATTAATCTGATTTATTATTTAAAAAATTGAAGTTGATCTTCAAATCACAAATTCATTGACCTGCTTCTATGCAGGTTGACAGGAGGAATTTATGAGTAATGTCAAAGATGGAGGTACCGGCATGAAAAGGACTAACCGTTTGTTAATCGGCCTTGGTCTTGTTGCCGTGATCGTTCTGGCTCTGGTGCTTATTGCTCCCGAGGAAAGTGAGGATGGTTTCGGGGTTGTCTCTGTTATACCAGCTGTTTTCCTTTTAATCTACATTTTCTGGACAAAGCGCATTCTTGAGTCCTTGATCCTTGCTACGGCACTGGGTCTTGTAATTGTTCACAAGGGCGGTTTTTTTACGGCCTTTATGGACAGTCTTCTTTCAGTAGGTATGGAAGAAGATACCGTATGGCTTTTTATTGTCTGCGGTCTTATGGGAAGTATAATTGCGCTGATTGAGGTTTCCGGCGGAGCACATGCCTTCGGAGACTGGGTTTCAAGAAAGGCCAAGACAAGGAAATCTACCCTTATGTGGACCTGGGTTTTAGGTGTTGCAATCTTTATAGATGATTACCTTAATTCACTCACTGTAGGCTCATGTATGGCCCCTGTTACTGATAAGCATAAGGTTTCCAGAGAGCTTCTATCATACATCGTAGACAGTACCGCAGCTCCTGCCTGTGTTATTGTTCCGATAACCACATGGGCTGTATTTGCCGGCGGTTTACTTGAGATTAACGGCTGGGCTCCTGATGGAGAGGGTCTTGCTTATTTTATCAAAACCATTCCGTTTAACTTCTACGGATGGATAGCCCTGATTGTTGTACCCCTGGTTATCTTGGGTGTGATACCTGTTTTCGGTCCAATGAAAAAGGCAGAGAAGAGAGCACAGGAAACCGGAGTACTTGCCCCTGAGGGTTCTGAAAAGATCGATATTTCATCAGGTATAGAAGATGTCAAGATCCCTGAAAATGCAAGGATTATAAACTTCTTTCTTCCTATCATTGTGCTGCTTGTAGCCACAATAGCTACAGGAACTGATATGATGATGGGTGTTGTAATTACACTTGCTTTCATGGCTATTCTTTATATTCCTCAGAAACTGGTTACTGCTGAAGAATTTGCTAATGAATCAGTGCGTGGATTCAAGAACATGCTCTATCCGCTTTTTCTGATGTATCTTGCGTTTATGTTTGCTGATATGAATACACAGATAGGTTTTACAAAGTTCATGATTGAAACAGGAACTCCGTTGATGTCCCCTCAATCCCTGCCGCTGGTTCTCTTTATTCTGCTTTCAATCCAGCAGTTTATAACGGGAACCAACTGGGGAATGTATATAATCGCCCTGCCGATTGTTATTCCTCTTGCGATGAATGTAGGTGCTAATATGCCTCTTTCTGTAGGTGCTGTTCTTTCCGCGGGTGTTTTCGGATCACATATCTGTTTCTATTCCGATGCTACAGTTCTTACCTCCGCTGCCTGTGGATGTGATAACTTTAAGCACGCGCTTTCTCAGATGCCGTTTGGACTGCTTGCCGCAGTTATTTCAGCTGTTGGATTTGCAATCGCGGGATTTGTTTTTTAATAGGTCAGCCTCCGCTCTTGCGGGGGCTTTTTATTGGGTAATATCCTGCTCTAAACCAAGAGGCTTTAGTCCTGATATGATTAATTCAATCAGTTTTTCTTCTTTAACATAATTACCCAGAAAATTATGAATACCGGTTTTTATGGCAGGGCATTGTTTTATAAGTTCAGACCAGTATATGAGCCCTTCGGCGGTATTTCCAAGAAGGCTCAGGGCTGCAGCTGTGTATAGATAGTGCCATAGAACATCTCCCTGGCTGAAACGTCCGGCTTTTTCAATAACAATCTCATAATCCATCTGTCTTAAATGATATTGGCAGGTAAGGTGGTGAAACCATCCCGGATAGGACGGCAGCAGGGGAAGGGTTGTATCGAGAATCGTCATCCCTGATTCCCAGCCGCCTGAGAGAGAATACAATAAGGCTCCGGTTGCCATTGACAGCGCCGATACATCATTGGACCTGAAAAGCCTTTCTGTCAGGGCCTTAAGTTTTTCGGAATCATTTTCATGAAACGCGCTTCTTATGCCGCATACAAGGGTGTCTTCTCCCTCAGGGTCAAGTTCTTGTGCCTGTTTAGCCAGATTTATTGCTTTATTTCTATAAAAATCGAATGAATCATCATGGTTTATCATCGCGTTCCAGTCAACGTCCATACAGAAATCCCAATAGACCTGGGACAGAAAGGCCTTTAAATCTCCCCGTTCTTCGTCCTTACTGATCATCCTTTCGAGCGATACCTTAAGTCTGTTTGCTGTTCCGGGTTCCATGAGTTTTTTATGAAGGACGAATAAAACCCTCATTCTGAAAATATCTTCAGGCAGCTCTTCGGTTCCCTGCATATGTTCTGCAATAAGATCATAGAGTATGCCTCCCCGGCCTGTAATAGTGGCGGATACCTGGGCAGCCACCGCCTCCGCTATTCTGACAGGAAACCTTCCGGGGCTTTTTAGTGTGTAGTTATCGGTCCATATCAGTGAGCCTGATGCTGTCTCAATGAGATCACAATAAAGTATCAGACTGTGGCGGCGTTTATATAATTTACCTGATAGTTGAAAATCTACAGAGGAATCATGATCTACCAGAAGAGAAAAATCCTCTGATTTTCCAAAAGCTTTTTTAAATTCCTGATAAACAAGCTCTGAAATCAGCGAGGGGTTGTTGTTAGAGACTGCTTCAAATGGATTTATAGAGATTGAAGGCCTGTGGTTTGAGTTTGAGGCTGCCTGTTGTCCCGGTAGTCTTGAATCACGTCTGCGGAAACGCGGTATGTATCCGCCCTTGGGAATTGTAATCTCAATTCCTTCATCCTTATGTAAAAGGTAGTACTGCTCTAACTTCTTGCGCAGTCTTCCGGCTTCGATTCTGACAACCGGGTCTGTCTGCGGCAGAAAGTCACTGCCTTTTTTATAAACCTCTACACCAATTGTGTATTCTTTGAGCTGGTTTTCCCGTCCTGCAAGGGTTTCTTCAACTATATACTTTAAAAAATCACTTGCACGGCGGCTTCCTGAAAAACCCTTGTCTTCAAGTATTGTATAGAGCTCTTTTCGTATCTGTTCGGCTGTTGGTTTTTTATACAAGGCTTACTCCGGAGGCATTTTTCTGAAGATGCTGCTCAGATCTATTCCGCGATCAGTCTGTATTCTTTTCCAGATGATATACCAGAGCCCTCCGGTAATCCATACTGCTATGTTGACTATTATCCATCCCAGATGCATTTCCTGAAAGTCGTCATTAATGAAGAATGCTGTCAGCAGTAAAACCGTGAGAATGAGAGACATAATTCCGGCAATAACTACTATTGGAATTTTGAGCAGGGTCCATTCGCGGTAGGGAGAAAGGTTCCAAATTGGCCTAACCTTTTTATTGAAAGGCAGAATAATTGCGGCGGCCGCGGTAAATGAAAACACAGAAAACAGCTGCATTACCCCTACTGAAAAAGAATGAATCTGTTCAGAATATGAACTGAAGTAAAGCATGGCAAGCTGGCTGACAATAAGCATTACAAGCAGAAGAAGTACCGGCTGCCCGCTTTTTGATTTGGGTTTGAAAAACCAGCGAGGCCCTAATCCATCCTTGCCCCATGCCATTGCGGCCCTGCTCCAGGCAATGTATGAGAAAACAATCCAAAGCCAGTTTGAGGCAATGAAAACTACTCCAAGAAGAATACCGAACCCCCGTCTGAAGCCGGTCAAAAAGGCGGCAATATTGAGGTAGTGCAGGTTAAATGGAAGATTAAGTCCGGCCCCGTCTCTTTCTGCCAGCCAAGCAAAGGCATGAATTCCCTCCCAGCCTAGCATTCTGCTGTATTCAAGTACAATCCAGAACATGAAGAATCCTGATACAAGTGTAGTCAGTATTTGTGACTGCAGTATGTTTTCTCTCGGTTTTTTTATCTCGCCTGCAATAAATATTACAACATAGCCGTATATCATTCCCCAGCTTACCGGAAGCATAAGCCCAAGGGTGTTCTTCCAGTTCCAGCTGTCAGGTATTCCTCCCATCCCTGCCGAAGCAAAGCTCACCATCTGCTGAAAAGGCATTCCATTGGTTCCTTCTACGTAGTTATTCCAGAGTTTGATAAAGCTGTGGTGATCTGTACGTGAAAATAAGATACCTACAGCTGTAATTGCTATAAGTGATAATCCTACAACCACCCTTTGCAGTTTGAAATATGTTCTTAACCCCCGTAATGCCAAAAGGAAGGCTGAGATATTAACTATTGTTATTCCGAGGTAAAGACCCCATCCGTCTTTAAAAAACGATAATGACTGTCCTTCAGAACCTGTAAATCCCAATATAAGCGGCATACCTACCTTCCATATCCATGGTGCAAGAACACAGATCCATGCCAGCATGATGAATGCCCCGTTCCAGAAGCTTATAATCATTGCCAGCATAGGATGAAATATTCTTGAATTATATACGTAGGATCCTCCGCTTCGTGGCATGGTTCCGCCCAAAATTCCCCACACAAGGGCATAACCGAAAAGGACAAGTATAAATGTGAGTATGTTTGCGGCAAGAAGGTTGCCCCCCGGAAACCAGGCGAAGCCTGAAAGCGTAAGCCATATTGATACCGGAAGGGCATTATTCATAAGCCCAAAAAAGGTTGCATCAATAAATCCGCCTGTACGTTTAAGTCTGGCTGCCCCGGGAGGCGGATCTGTGTAGACGGTTAATTCCATATAGAGGGATCATATACCGTTCAGTGCCATGAGGCAACAAAAAAAAGATTCTATATCAGTTTTGTTCCTGCTTTTGAAAGAGACTCTTCTACTTAAACCGGATTGAATACTCTATAGGTTCATCAAGCATCAGGATTCTAATCAGAGGGGTCTTAAATATTACAGAATTACCCTTTGCGGTACCTCCTGTCTGGCTGATAAGCTTCCCGTCAATATTTATTACAGTTGTTATTGTTGATTCCTGTATCAGCTTGCCCCCGCCCTCGCCGAGCGCATATTCCATCATTTCAAGGTATTCTTCTTCAGTTATACCCTGGTTTTCAAGGGGACCGAATGTCATAAACAGAGGCTCGTTAACGATTGGAAAAAGAGGCGCTATATCAGTAAAATTCTCTATATCCATATGTATTTTGATTTCTTTTTCATCTCCGTATTCGTTAAATGAGATTATATTCTTATTAAGGGCTTCCTCTGTTTGAGCTATAAGCTTTTCAATGTTTGTGAAGCTGATCTCGGCCGTGATATTTTTATCCTTATCATTGTTTATGGATTTAACCTTTAAGCCGGGATTTTCTTCTATTGCCTTCTTAATCTCTTCTGTATCAAACAGCGGTTTGTCTTTTGCGTCATCGGTTAGTTCCGCGAGGCTTTTAAGATAGAATATAAGCATATCGTCAAGCCCGGTTACTGCTGAAACAGTACCTGAGCCGTCAGCTGACAGATTTATCTCATTTTTAACTGAACATGATGAGAAAAGAGTAATAATTATTGCTGCCGATAAAATAACAGCCGGTAGAATTGAAGTTCTTTTAAAGTAGTTTTTCATGAGCTATAATGTAATACTTATACGGCAATATTTCAATTATTCTTCTATATAATTGACGCTATCTTTACAAAGATCGTTAATTGGCCATATAATTATAACACATTTAATAACCGGAGGTTTTATATGTCCGTAAATATAAAGGGACGATCATTTCTAACACTTAAGGATTTTACAAGAGACGAAATAAACTATCTGCTTGACCTGTCAATGGATCTTAAACGGAAAAAAAGATCCGGGGTTAGGGGCGGGCTTCTTGATAGAAAGAATATATGTCTTATTTTTGAAAAAACCTCTACCAGAACCAGATGCGCCTTTGAGACAGCAGCCTTTGATGAGGGCGGAAGTGTTACATTTCTTACAAACTCACAGATGGGTAAGAAAGAGTCTATAGAAGATACCGCAAAGGTTCTTGGCCGGTTTTATGACGGTATTGAGTTCCGCGGTTTTAAGCAGGAGACTGTGGATGCGCTTGCAAAATATTCAGGAGTACCTGTATGGAATGGTCTTACCGATCTTTATCATCCTACACAGGTTCTGGCTGATTTTCTAACAATAAAGGAAAATACTCCCAAGCCCCTGTCTCAGTGCAAGCTGGTATTTGCCGGCGATGCCCGTAATAATGTTGCAAACTCACTGATGATTGGTGCAGCAAAACTCGGTATGGATTTTACAGCTGTAGCCCCTGAAGAGCTCTATCCTGAAGACTCGCTTGTTGCTGAAATGCGTGAGTTGGCAAAGCAGAGCGGTTCAAATATTGAAATTACATCAGATATTGCTTCCGGTCTTAAGGGTGCTGATGCCGTTTATACGGATGTATGGGTTTCAATGGGTGAAGAGGATAAGTTTGAAGAAAGAATAAGGCTTCTTGAGCCCTATCGTGTAGATATGAAGATGATGAAGGCCTCCGGCAACCCCGAGGTTATCTTTCTGCACTGCTTGCCGTCTTTTCATGATACTGAGACAACAATAGGCAAAGATATTGAGGACAAATACGGGCTTAAAGAAATGGAAGTCAGCGACGAGGTTTTCAGGGCTCCATTCTCAAAGGTTTTTGACGAAGCCGAAAACAGAATGCATACCATAAAGGCTGTTATGGTTGCAACCATAGGTAATCTTTAAACAACCTCAATACCGGTTCCGGCCGATGTTTCACCGATTACCCAGGCGCTGACACCTTCTTTTCTGAAGTCTTCAAGCACTCCTGCTATTTTATCCCTTCCTATTGAGGCAAGAAGGCCTCCGGATGTTTCGGGTGTATAGAGAAGCATCTCAAATCCTTCATTTACCGCTTCTTTCATGCTTACAAGCTCTTTGTAGCAGTTTCTGTTTCTGCCCGAGCCTCCGGGGAAGATGCCGGCCTCCGCATATTCTTTTGCACCTGTTATAAACGGAAGGCTGTTTTTTTCAATAACGAACCTGAGGCCGCTTTTGGATGCTATCTCATTTGCGTGGCCGATCAGGCTGAACCCCGTCACATCGGTGCAGGCGGATGCCCGGCCGTAGATGATTTCAGCGGCGGTCTTATTAAGCTGTTTCATAACCTCAACTGCCTCCGCGGTATGCTCTGGCGCTGCGAAACCTTTCTTTGCCGCCGTTGTAATTATTCCCGAGCCGAGCGGCTTTGTCAGAATCAGGACATCTCCCTCGGCCGCGCCGGTTTTTTCCAGAATACGGGAAGGCTCGGTGGTGCCCATGACGGAGAGTCCGTATTTTGGTTCATCATCGTCAATTGTGTGGCCGCCGGCAATGACACCGCCAGCCTCAAGAACCTTGTCAGCACCGCCCTGAAGGATCTTTTCAATGATGTTTTGGGGCATATCATTAGGAAAAGCGCATATATTCAGGGCCATACGGACCTGCCCCCCCATGGCGTATACATCACTCATTGCGTTTGCCGCGGCTATGGCCCCAAAGTCATAGGGGTCGTCGACTATCGGAGTAAAAAAATCCAGGGTCTGAATTACCGCTATGTCAGGGCCCAGCTGATATACCGCCGCGTCATCACCGCTTTCGAGACCTGATAAAATATTTGAATCAGCATTTCTGCTGAATGTTTCGTTAATCCCGCACAGAACCTGTGAGAGAGATCCAGGATCTTTTTTGGCAGCTCATCCCGCGGCCTTTGTAAGATTAGTAAGTTTCATGAATTTGTCAGGTACAATTTCGCTCAATCAATTTCCTCCAGTGTCAGACCCCTGTTTTATTTCTTATATTATCCAGTTAAGAGGGTTATCTTCAAGGGGGAGTACTGCCAAGTCTGAATAAATATTTCTGTCTTAACCGCAACCCTATACACAGGCCGGCTTATAAAATGCTATATTAAAGGCGTAGATTTCAACCTTACAAATAATAATTTGAAAACAGGAGAACCTCATGAAGGTTAATAAAATTATAATGGTAACAGCCGCAATACTTCTGCTGCTGTTTTCTGCTGTACTGGGTATAACCGGCTGTTCAAAAAAGGCTGTTCAGCCCAATACCGACAGCACTGAAACTGAAAAAAGCGGTAATAATGAATCCGCCTTTAAGATTGCGGTTGTGGTTCCCGGTGTATCAGCCGGAAGTCCTCTTTATGAACAGCTTGTTGCCGGTTCTAAAAGGGCTGTGGACAATTTTCCCAATGCCTCAATGAAGGTAGTTGAGCTTGGCTTTAATCAGGCAGAGTGGGCTGAAAAGATCACCTCAATAGTTGCTTCAGGTATGTATGATACCCTTATAACCTCAAACCCGGCCATGCCATTTGTCTGTATGGATATAGCCGAACAGTTTCCGGAGCAGAAATTTATCTTTGTAGATGCTTTTATTGAAGGGCATCCGCAGATGGCTTCCTTTCTATACAATCAGGTTGAACAATCCTATATGCTGGGATACCTTGCCGGATTAATCACCACAAGTAATATGCCGGGGGTGAATGCCGATCTTAAGATTGGTATTGTTGTTGCACAGGAATATCCTGCTCTTAACAAAATGATTGTTCCCGGCTTTGAAAAGGGAGCAAGGGCTGTTAATCCCGGTATCAGTCTGGATTACAGGGTTGTAGGCAACTGGTATGATGCAAATAAGGCCGGCGAGCTTGCCAAAAGCATGATTGATGCCGGTGTTGATGTAATCGGTGTAATATGCGGAGGGGCTGCTACGGGTGTTTTTGAGGTTTGTAAAGATGAGAATAAATACATAATGTATTGGGATGATAATTCATATTCAAAGGCGCCGGGTGTTATTGCCGGATGCGGTGCCCTTGAGCAGGAAAAACTTGTTTATGAGGTTGTTACCGATGCAGTCAATGGTAAGATTGAGTATGGAAAGGGGGTAAAACTCTACTCAAAGAATGGTTATATTGAATTCGTAGATAGTGATCCTCATTATACTGATCTTATACCTTCTGATATTCAGGCCGAAATGAAAAGGGTTTTGGATTTAATCATAAACGGAAAGCTTCTGCTTGAAGTTCCTGAATTATAGATTCTCAACCAGGAAGGTTTAATTGAATCCTTATCTTTCGATGCGTAACATATGCAAAACTTTCAGTGTTACAGGTTTGAAGGCCAATAATAACGTTAACCTGAATGTTAACCGGGGTGAGATCCATGCCCTCGTGGGGGAAAATGGTGCCGGAAAATCAACCTTAATGAATATTCTGTATGGGATAGAGCATATGGATTCCGGCAGGATTATCCTCAATGGTGAAGAGGTGAACATATCTAGTCCAATAGATGCAAACAGACTGGGAATAGGTATGGTTCATCAGCATTTCAGACTTATAAATGAATTCACAGTTGCGCAGAATGTTGTTCTGGGTATTGAGCCGGTAAGGAAGGCTGTAATCTTTGATAATAGCAAGGCTGAGAAGGCGGTTTCCGAGGTTATTGAACGAAATCATTTCAACATCTCTGCCAATACCAGAGTTTCTGATTTGAGCGTAGGTCAGATGCAGCAGGTTGAGATAATAAAAATGCTTCACCGAAAGGCTGATATGCTTATTCTGGATGAGCCTACGTCGATACTTACCGACATTGAAATCAAGCGTTTATTTGTAACCTTGAAAGAGCTGATAAAAAGAGACAAAACAATTATCATAATAACTCATAAACTTTCCGAGGTAAAAGATATCTCCGACAGAATTACTGTTATGAGGAAGGGCAAGGTTATTGCTGAAAAAAATACTTCCGATGTTAATGAGGCTGATATATCCAAACTTATGGTTGGAAAGAACATCAGCTATAATTTGGATAAGAGCCATGACGGAAGCCGTTCTCCTGTAATGACATTGGAGAATGTGTCAATCAAAAAGAAGCATCATGGCAGGCCGTTACTTGATAATGTGAGTTTCAGTGCCTCTTCATATGAGGTTGTGGGGATTGCTGGAGTTTCCGGGAATGGTCTGACTGAGCTAGAGGATGTTATTTCGGGTTTGCAGAAAATAGACAGCGGGCGTATTATCCATGATGGTGAGGATGTAACAAATATGAGTCCGCAGGAGCTTAGAGAACGGGGGCTTGCCTATGTTCCAACTGACCGGCTTAAGCGGGGATCAAGCCTTGAATCCTCTGTTAAGGAAAATATGATCCTTACAAGCCGCCATGATTTTATCAATTCAAGAGGTTTTTTAGATGATGATAGGATCATTGCTCACAGCAGAAGGCTTATTGACGAATATCTTGTTGCCGGCTCACCTGAGGTCCCGATAGGAACTCTTTCAGGCGGTAATATTCAAAAGGTGATACTTGCCCGTGAACTTGACAAGGTAAAAGATATTGTACTGTTTTCAGAACCCACCTGGGGCCTTGACGCGGCAAGCAGTGAATTTATATACAAGAAGATTGTTGAAATGAGGGCCGGGGGAGTTGCCGTAATACTGATTTCATCAAATCTGGATGAAATCCTTGCACTTTCTGATACCGTGCTTGTTATGTACCGCGGCCGTATAGTCTGCCGCAAAGATGCCGGACCCGGGCTTGACCGGGAGATTATAGGAGAGTACATGCTGGGACTCAGGGATGATTTTACGGAGGCCCTTAATGAGGCGTAATAAAAGTGCGATGTTTATATCTGCCGCGGGGCTTGTTGTAACACTTTCAGCTTCATTTATTGTGATGCTGGTAATGATCTTTCTTATGAGTGAAACCCCGAAAGAAACAATCTATCATTTTTTTGCGGGCCCCCTTGCTAACAGATACTATCTGGGTAATATGTTCAACGCCTCAATTCCGCTGATCTTGACCGGCCTTGGTATATCTTTGGCGTTCCGCTCTTCAATGTTTAATCTGGGCGGTGAGGGGCAGGTTTATGCCGGAGGCCTTGCCGCAACGGCCGTCTGTCTTGTAATGTCTTCTGCCCCCGGTTTTATTGGAATAATACTCTCAATTATTGCGGCAGTAATTGTCGGAGCCATCATTGCCGGTTTGTCGGGTTTGTTCAAGATGAAATGGAAGACCGATGAGCTTATATCATCATTTCTTATTTCAAATGCATTAATATTCATTGTTGATTTTTTTATAACAGGGCCCCTTGATGATCCTCAGAATAACCTTCTTGCAACCGGCCGGATTGCCGAGCAGTTCTGGTTAAAAAAGATCTTTTTGCCTTCAAACCTTGATATAAGCATTTTCCTGGCCTTGATAATTGCATTTTTTGCATTCCTGTATCTTTTCAAAACCCATCAGGGATATGAGATGCGGATGTGCGGTCTTAATAGTGAATTTGCCCGCTACGGCGGAATTAACACAGGTTTTTATATGGTTCTGCCGATGATTTTGAGCGGAGCACTTCATGGTCTTGCTGGATCAGTATCCATTCTCGGTACCCATCACATGGCCATAAAGGGTTTTACAGGCGGAATAGGCTGGAGCGGGATTGCCGCGGCACTTATTGCAAAGAATAATCCGCTGGCTGTAATTCCCGCTGCACTTTTTCTGGCCTATATAGAAGCAGGAGCCAAATCCGCAATGATAAATTCAGATATCACAATTGAGATTGCATTGGTTGTTAAGTCTGTGGTATTTTTCCTGATTACAGCCAAGGTGATATATAATTTTGCCAAATATCGAAAGGGCAGGCCATGACAAGCGGAAATTTTTCAGTACCCTTGATTCATAATACAGTAAATATAATGACGCCCTTTCTGCTTGCCGGTATAGGCGGATTAATGACCGAGCTTGCAGGTATGCTGAATATTGCCCTTGAAGGGCTGATCCTTGTCGGGGCTTTTTCGAGTGTTATCTTTGCAGCGGCAACAGGAAGCCTTTTTTTGGGGCTTTTAATCGGTGTAAGCATCACAATTTTATTTTCATATTTGTTTGGTGCTATAACCATTTATCTGAAGGCTAATGTCTTTATTACAGGCCTTGCCGCCAATCTTCTTGCAAGTGGCTTGACTGCTGTTTTGTCATTTCATTTTTTCGGAACCAGGGGTAATCTTATCTTTAATGATTTACCCGACCTGCCGGTCTTTAATGTACCGGCCCTTCATGGAATCCCCCTTATAGGGGATATTCTTTTCGGACATAATGTTCTTGTGTATGTTGGCTGGCTGATAGTCTTTGCGGCATGGTTTATGATCTACAAAACCCCGCTAGGATTCAGGCTCAGAGGAACCGGCAGTAACCCAAAGGCTATGATTGCGCTCGGTCTTAATCCCCGTAATTATCAGCTGCTTGGTATTCTTATTTCCGGTTTTACCTGCGGTATAGCCGGTGCTGTTCTTACACTGAATCTTGGTGCCTATGTGCCCAATATCTCAGCAGGCCGGGGCTGGATTGCGCTTGTAGTTATCTTTCTCGGCGGAAGAAAACCCTTCGGTATTCTCTGCGCGTCCTTCATCTTTGGTCTTGCGGAGAGCTTGTCTAATTACGCACAGGGCTTTATTGACATACCTGCCGATTTCATACTTGCGTTTCCATATTTTATAACAGTTGCTGCCATGGTTATTATGTCTATTATTCAAAGCAGAAAGGAAGAGTTATGATACTGGTTTTTGATATAGGAACAACAGTCTTAAAAGGAGGTCTTCTGACTGATTGCGGAAGTCTTAAGTCAGTTGCTTCAAAAGCCCTGGCTCTTGGTGCTGTTGGAGAAAAGGGCTGTTTTGAGGCTGAGCCTGCTGAATGGATTGAATCATTCAAGGCCGTCTCAGCCGAACTCTTAAACGGTTTTGATGTCTTGTCGCTCAGGGCTGTTGTTATAAGCGGAAACGGGCCTACGCTTGTTCCGGTTGCAAAGGACGGAAGTTTTCTTAAGCCCGTAATGTCATGGCTTGACAGGCGCGGTACAGCCGAGTCTAAGAAGACAGGAATTATTCAGGGTTTTGTAATTGACCCGACCTTCTATCTTCCAAAGGCGATGTGGATTGCCTCCAACCGCCCTGATGTTTATGAAAAAACAGAAACCTTTCTATCATGTCCGGAGGCAATGGCCTTTTGGCTTACCGGTGAATCAGTAACAATTCTTCCGGGGCAGAAATTTGAGAAATACTTTTGGAATGACGAGCTTCTCGAAAAGACGGGAATGGATAAGAGCAAATTCCCTGATTTTAAAAAGCCGGGCCATATAACAGGAACTATAAGTACTAAAGGGGCCAACGAGTCCGGCCTGCCCGCGGGGATCCCTGTCGTTTCCGCCGGGCCCGATTTCATAGTTTCCCAGCTGGGAACAGCCTCTGTTTATCCGGGGCGCGCCTGTGACAGGGCCGGAACATCGGAAGGAATCAACCTCTGTACCGATAAATATATCGAAGATCCGCGGCTTATGGGATACGGCCATATTGTCGAGCCCTGGTATAATGTTTCAGGGATTATCTCAACCTCGGGAAAATCTGTTGAATGGATAAGACGTCAGCTGGGCGGAGAAATGCTCTCCTATAAGGACTTTCTTGCCGGGGCGGCCGATTCATCTGCCGGGGCTGAGGGGCTCATCTTTCTGCCCTACCTTGCCGGAGAACGTGCACCGCATTGGGATCCGTCTCTCCGCGCGTCCTTCATAGGACTGGGACTTTACCACGGCCCATCCGAAATTAAGAGGGCTGTTCTTGAGGCAACAGGCTATGCAATGCGTGATGTTATGGATGTCATGGCCGGTAATGATGCCCATGTTGACGAGCTGCGGATAACAGGCGCTCCATCAAAAAGCAGGCTGTGGAACCAGATTAAGGCCGATATAACGGGCCGCCGTCTGCTTGTGCCTGAATCAAGTGAATCAGAACTCATTGGTGATTTTATTATAGGCCTGAAGGCCCTGGGCGACACCGATTCACTTGCAGAGACTGCGGATAAAACAGTCCGTATCAAAGAGGTTTTTGAGCCTGATCAAGATAATCATAGGCTGTATTCGGAATATTTTGAGGTGTATAGAGAGTCTTATAAAAACCTGAGAGATGTTTTTGTCTCTCTCAAACAAATTAGTTCATCTTAATGCATTACTATTGGCCGGCTTTGGCAGACTAGTAAAGGGGGTAAAGATGCCGTGGACAGCATTTATTGCAAATGGGCTTTGGGTTCTTGTTGTGGGACTTATGGGGCCCTCAGTACCGTTTATTATTGATGAATTTTCTATTAACTATTCTCAGGCTGGACTGATCTTTAGCTTTCTGTCTATTGCGGCTCTTTTCGGAGCCTTTTTGGGCGGATGGGTTTCTGATTACCAACAACGTAAGAGAGTATGGATGATTTGTATCTTATGTCTTTCAATAAGCCTGGTCATAGTTGGACAGGTGTCAAATTTTGCTATCCTTCTTTTTATAATATTTATAATCAGTTTTTTCGGCAGCCCAATAGGCGCGTTAGGACAGGGGATAATGCTTCAGATGTTTCCCGAAAAACGCAGGAAATATCTTTTTCTCTGTACTATGTTTGCGGCATTTGGCAGTTTAATTGCTCCTCTTCTTGTATCATTTACCATTCTTTTGGGTTCAGGCTGGCGTGGGGCCTTCTATGTAAGCGCGTTAATAGGGGCTCTTCTAATTCCGGCCATTGCTTTTTCAAAGATGCCCAAGCCGGTTGAATCTAATATTAACCCGCTAAGTATATTTCAGCTTTTTAAGGACTCAAGAATGATTTTTGTGGGATTCTTTATGTTTTTATGTGTTGGTGTTGATGTTGGATTTGCATATTGGCTTGCTGAGTACTTTATTATTCATGCAGGAATTGCCCCGGAGTTGTCGGGCTTTACTGTAGGATGTTATCTTGCCGGCATTATTATTGGCCGTTTTCTTAATGCTCTGGGGCCTGAGAAGATCCTTTCCAGAAAATTACCTATTATTGGACTTACGGCAGCTGCTCTAAGTCTTTTTCTTTTCTTAAATGTAGACCCCATTATATTAAAATATTTGTTTTGTTTTTTATTCGGGATATTTATAGGTCCGGCCTTTCCCTCTCTGATGGCATTGGGAACTAATTTTTATCCTGATAGATCCGGTGCAGCCACAGCTGTTCTTTTCTCAATGATGTCCTTAAGCGGTATTGTTTTTCCGTTGTTCCTTGGTGCGCTTGGATCAGCATGGGGTATTGAAACTGCCTATTATAGTCTTTTAATTATAATGATCCCGATTATAATTGGTGCCTTTCTCCGTAAAAAATTTCTCAGCTGATTTTTTTAACCCGTCTGAGGTTATCTTCTCTTGCTACAAATCCCTTTTCTTCCATTCTGTTTAGAAGCGGTATAATGTATTTTCGTGAGAGCCCTGTACGGTCCTTTGCGTGTGCTATGTCGAATGTGTCTCCGGGTTTTAGGCCCCTCATTATTGAATCATGCATCTTTTTGTAAATATCAGCACTGAAAAAGAGGTTCTCGGTAAGCGGTACAATGAATCCGGCTCTTGTGAGAAGCCGAAGTTCTTTGCGTGCTCCGGGGATGGGCGTTTTTCCCAGATCCAGTCCCTGATCTCCTGATTCGGAAGACCTTTTGATAATGAGCTTTGCAGTCTCAGACAATTTAACCTGGCTTGCGGATGAATCTTTCAGCATTATGCTTCCGCCTTGTTCAGTAAATTTACCGGATGAAACAAGACCTTTGATAATAATATTTATAACCTCTTCAGGGGCTTCTAATTTTCCTGCAAGCTCTTCTTTTTTTATTCCGCCTGAGGCTGATATAAGCTTTTTAAGCTCTTTAGTTAGTTCAAGCTGTTTGTTACTGCTTATCTTCCATTTATCACCGGTTTTTACCCAGCCGTAGACTGCAAGCATGATCCTCTCTCTGTCAGGAAACTCATCCTCTGTTACTGCTGCGGATATTATTATGCGCTGCTCACGTTTTGTTTCACCAAGCCATATGATCTTTCCGCTTCCGGTTATGAGGCTTCCGCCCTTTTGGATAATAACCACCGGCTGGCCAAATCTTAGCGGTATCGGCTCTTCAAGAACAACCCTCGCGCATAGTTTCTCATCACCGGATTTTGATTTTAGAAAGTGGATTGTTCCAATACTGTGGGCTGTTCCAGTTGCAAATTCTGTTTCAGAATGGTTTCTTACTGAGTTGAACCTTTTTCCCAGTTTGATTATAAATTCTTTTTCGGCTGTGAAGCCGTTTTCTTTTGTTGTAAGGCAGCATCCGCGTTTTACCTTTGAAGCATCTGCGCCGCTTAGGTTAAGGGCTGTTCTGCATGATGGTTCAGCCTTTTCTGTTTCGGTATCGTATGTCTGAACCCCTCTGACGCGGACTTCCTTTCCCTCCGGAAGGATTAAAAGGCTGTCATTCCGCTTTATGCTTCCTTCCCGGAGGCTTCCGGTAACGACCAAACCCGCGCCGCTTATCTTAAAGGCACGGTCTACCCATAAAAGAGGCCGCGTTTTTTGGGGAATATCCTGCTGCGGTGCCTGCGTAAGCTTTTCGCTTATAAGCTTCTTAAGCTCAGCCATACCGCTTCCTTTTAAGGCGGATACGGCAGCTGCAGGAGGCACAAAGCCTGTTGCGTCAAAGATCCTTGCCTGAACATCTTCTTTTAGTTCGGATATTCTTTTTTCATCTGCTATATCGGATTTTGTTATTACGGCAATAATGTTTGTAATATCCATTGCGGTCAGAACACGAAGATGGTTCTCAGTCTGGTACATCCATCCGTCATCTGCGGCTGTTACCAGCAGGGCAAGATCAATTCCCCATGCGCCGGCTGTCATGTTCCGGATAAAGCGTTCATGGCCCGGAACATCTACTACCCCAATATCTGCTCCGCTGCTGCTTTTGAAGTGAGCAAAGCCGAGATCTATTGTAAGGCCGCGTTTTTTTTCTTCCGGAAGTCTGTCCGTATCAATACCGGTGAGGGCCTTTATAAGAAGGGTTTTTCCGTGGTCAACGTGCCCGGCTGTTCCAATTATGTGCACCTAAAGCCTCTCCTCAAGCTCTTTAAGAATCGACTTAAGGGTCTTAATTTCTTCCTCTTCAAGTGCCGCGGGATTCAACAAGGCCCTGTCCTTCTTTATTGTTCCTATTACCGGAGGATCTGCTTCTCTCAGCATTTTAATGATCTCTCCGGGCTTTAGCTTGTCAGAACATATCTCTATTGCCTTTGATTCAAAAAACTCATCGGGAGTGCTTCCGCCGCCGATGCATTGAGTGTCATCAGCAAGTTTGAATTTTTCGGTAGACAGACCGCGTTTTATCTTTTTGCACTTATCCGCTGTTTCTTCCCCATTGGTAACAAATGCCGCGTGGCGTGAAAATGAGCCTTCATTGTTCATTCTTTGAACAAGCGTTGCTTCAAGCAATGAATAAACAGTTTTGCCGGGCCGCATGGTTCTGATAAGCGGGTGTTTATCAACGGCTTGAATAAGTTCGGTCCTTCCTGCAATTATTCCGCCCTGCGGCCCTCCGGGGAATTTATCACATGAGAATGTTACTATATCGGCGCCGGCTGCAATATGAGCCCGCACATTCTGTTCTCCGGGAATGTTTTCATTCATAACGCCTGAGCCCTGGTCCACAATTGTTAAAACATCTTCCGGTAATGCGGCGGTCAGCTCCTGAACCGAGGGTTCGGAGGTAAAACCTCTTAACGCAAAATTTGATCTGTGAACCTTCAGTACCATTGCGGTGTCCGGTGTTAGAGCGGATGTATAGTCTTCAAGTGTTGTAATATTTGTTGTTCCAACCTCAACAAGCCTTGCCCCGGATGCCTCAAGAATATCAGGTATTCTGAATCCCCCGCCTATCTGAACCTGTTCACCTCTGGAGACAATTACCTCCTTACCCTTTGCGAAGGCGTTTAATACCAGGTATATTGCTGCCGCATTATTGTTGACAACCGCGCAGCTTTCCGCCCCTGTAAGACTTTGTATCATTAGAGGTATAAGGCCGTTGCGTTTTCCTCTTCGGCCGGTTTTCAGTGATAATTCAAGGTTTGAATAGCCGGTGTTGGCATTTTTGCAGCTTTCCCATACCTCATCCAGTATTGGTGAGCGGCCCATATTGGTATGCAGAACTACTCCGGTAGCATTTATAACCGGCCTTATCCTTTTATTATGAAGCTCACCGCATACCCTGTCGATCAGTTTGAATAATTCATCGTCCCTGAAGGTTCTCCCTTCTTTTAACAGCCCCCTGTAGTGATCGATTGCCTTCCTTACCGAAGCCGCGGTAAGAGGCCGGCTGATCTTTTCAAACCAGCAGCTTACACGCGGTTCGTTCATCAACTGCTCAACCTGGGGGATTTTCTTAAGTTCTTCATTATTCATAATTGACCTTCTTATATTGAATCAGAAAAGACGGAAGAGGCAGGAATCGAACCTGCCTCGGCGCAATTGCCGACAACGGTTTTGAAGACCGCGGAGACCACCAGATCCCATCTGCTTCCGTTGAGATTATATCATAAAATATTTACTGTTCAATATAAAAATGATTATTATGTTAAGGTATATAAATAAAAGGGCGGCCGGTTAATGTTGATTTGCATAATTCCCGGCAGCCCTGTTACTAATTTAATCCAAGTCTAATTACTCAAGCCTAACGAAAGATGTTAAGGCCTATACTGATAGTGGGATTGAGTCTGAATAAAAAGTATTTCTTTGCCCAGTCTGACGCATCAATAAAGGCTGTTGAAATCTTTGTATAATTAGCAAAATCAAAGCCGTATTTGGTGCCTAGGTCAACAAAGAAAGTCTTTGTAATATCATATTTAAGACCAACCTCACCGCCTATTCCCAAATTGTAAGTAGTTATTGTAGAGATGGAACCCATTTGGGTAAGATAAAAAAAGCTTGGTCCTATACCGCATTTAAACGTTAATCCTCTGGTAATATCCAGTCTGTAGCCTACCCCCATGCAGGCGCCCAATTGCATCTTATAGTCAACATTACTATAATCGACATTGGTTGTTACTCCGTTTATCTCTGTTGATAATTTTGATGGAAATAAGACTGATAAATTTGAAAAGAACCCTAAACTTGATCCGCCCCAAAAACCATAGTTTGTGAGATTCATACCAAGAGACTGCAGGTGTGAGTTTGATTTCACACCAATATTTGATTCCGCACTTTCCCAGAATAAACCATACTCAAAACCGCCCATCATCCATGTTTCTGAAGATGGTGCATACTGTGAATAGACTGCTGCCGGAATCATGATGGCTAGAATCAAAATTACCAGCATTGATTTTGTTTTCATGTTTTCCTCCTCTTATGGAACCGCATCTATGCGGTTTTACAATCTGTGGTCTGAACTATTCATACATTATTTTAGTTATTCCGAATAAAATTATCAACGTATTCTGCCCATTTTTTATAGGTTTCATTATCTAATGGAAAATGATCTCCGTCAAAACCACAGTATTTCTTTTTTTCTGATTTAATATTTTCAAATGTCTTTTTTGTGTATGAACTTGGAGTCATTTTATCCTGCTCCGGCTGACAGACCAGTACCGGTTTTTCATATTGGTTGTGAGCTTTGTCAGGTTTTGACTGGGTCATTAAACTTAATGCGCCCCTAAGGGTAATCAAGGTTCCTGCCTGTGGATCGGATTTTAACAGTTCATTGAATTCATGGCTTTCTGTCAATGTGTCATACGAAATAAAGGAATATGTCTTGAGTCTTAATCTACCTAAAAGCCGTGTAAGCAGCTTAAACATGGGCAGCAGGGGGTAGGTGAGACGTTTTGTGGTTGTCTCGTTATTCATAAATTCCCTGTCTGCCAGATCCCACAAACACCAGCAAATCAGTCCGTCTGCGCAATTATATCTGACATCCGCCGCGTAAGCCAATGGGCCGCCCATACTTGCACCGCCCAGAAATATTTTGCCTTTAAAGGTTTTTCTTGCGTAATCAACGCTGTCTTTCAGGTTTTTGACATGAATATCCCATGTGAAATCACCTTTTAGTCTTTCGTTATATCCGTAGCCCTCTAAATCGGGGGCAACGATGTTATATCCCTTTTCATAGAGCGGTATCAAAAAGGGTAAGAGGACTCTTGCATAGCCTGCAATACCATGGGAAAACACAATGGCGGGTTTTGCCGGATCAAGGTTTTTATAAACCTCAATATTGATAATCCCCCTGGCGGATTCTATTTGCTTTATTTCAGCATATTTTTCCCATTTTTCAATTAATTCACGGCCGAACCAATTAACCATGTAGTTTTTCCAAAAGTCTTTATCCGTAAAAACCTGCTTCATTTCTTCCTCTTCGAACAGCTTATAAAGACTTTAATAAAATGTCCATGTTCACTGGTATATTATTTTATTGAAACCTTGATTATATCTTTTTCTTCTGAAATCTTTTCAATCAGTTTATCATCCGGCCTGCTGTCAAGCTTTATCGTACATACGGCTGCTTCATCCCCGCTGAAGATGCTGTTCTGCATTTCTTCTATATTGATGCCTGCATTTCTTATTGCATCCAGTACAGATGCAAGAACGCCAACATGATTGAAGTGTCTGACTATGAGATTTACATCTGTGTCGGATTTACTTCGGAGGTTAACCACGTTTGGTGCGGTACCTGTCTGGCTGAATTCTTTTATTATTCTGACGGTTTCTGCGGCAATAGCCTCAGATGCCTGTTCGGTAGATGCTCCTATGTGGTGGGTTCCGGTTATCATTTCAGCAAGCTCTGTATCCGGAAATTCCTTCGAGCCGGCTGAAGGTTCATCTTCGTAGACATCAAGCGCGGCCTTTATTCCCTTTGATTTTATTGCGGCCTTGAGTGCATTGGTATCTACTATCTCACCCCTTGATGTGTTTATGAATATTGCTCCATCCCTCATCGCGTCAAAGAAATCTGAATTGATAAAATGCTTTGTATTTTCAGAGACCGCCAGATGAACGCTTACTATGTCGCTTCTTTGTGCTGCCTCAACGGCTGTTGCACAATAGCCTATTCCGGCCCTTTCTGCCTTTTCAGGAGTTAAGCTGCGCGACCAGGCTATTGGCTCCATTCCCATGGCCTTCGCATGAGCAGCAACAGTCCTGCCTATTGCGCCCATTCCGATTATTCCAATTGTTTTTCCTTTAAGGCCTGATGCCTTGCTGTACAGCTTTTTATTCCAGATCCCTCTGCGTAGATCTGATGTACAGTCTGCAATCCGCCTGTCGGCTGCAACCATCAAGCCAATAACCAGTTCAGCTACTGCCGCAGTATTTTTGCCGGGGCAGTTTGCAACATGGATGCCCATTTTTGATGCGGTTTTCAGATCAATTGTATTAACTCCGGCACCGGCACGTACTATCAGTGAAAGGGTCTTTCCCGCCTTTATTGTTTCTTCGGTTACCTTTGTTGATCTTACAACAAGGATGTCGTAGGCTCCTATTACTGATGGAAGGGTTTCGGCGGTAAGATCAGGGTTCATTTCAACCCTTTTCATTCCTGATTTTTCAAGCTCTGTTACAGCTGATTTGGAAAGTTTGTCGGCTATCAGAATATTCATGTCAGATCTCCTGGAAACGTTTGGAAGCTTTTTATTATTCCTCTTATAAAACCGCATGGATGCGGTTATTTGAGCGGCAGTTTGTGGCTTTGCTACAAACTGCAAAATGATAAAAAGCATGGACGCTTTTTAAAATTATATATCCAGAATGATTAAATATCAAATAAAATTGTGTTATTTGGAATATAGGTAATATATTTATGCGGAAAAGCTAAATATAAACAATAAAATTTGAGTTAAAAATGAGTATTGTTTGTTGGTGAAAGCTGTGTTAAACTGTATTATACAAATACAAAAAATGGGGAATACAATGAAGATAAATGAAAGAGTCCTTAAAAATACCATTGAAAGATGCCGTGAACGTAATATTATAATTCCGACATATGCTCAAATGCGTGATCCGGGTCTTATCCCTGATGGTATCAAGAATGCTCTCAAAGATGTGGCAATGCAGGATCTGGATTCATTAAACCTCTTCAGGATTACCTGGAAAAATGAGCCTGTTGAATCAGGCGGGGGCTTTGGTGGTGTAAACTACATAGAGCTGCCCCGGGCCGTAACAGGTGTTCCTGCCCGTATCTTCATGCTTATAGGTAAATTTTTCCCAACCGGGGCCCACAAGGTAGGCGCTACCTTCGGCCCGCTTGTCGAAAAGCTTGTTACAGGCCGGTTTGATCCCACCGCACAAAAGGCCCTGTGGCCGTCTACCGGAAATTACTGCCGCGGCGGGGTTTATAATTCCCGTCTGCTCGGCTGCGATTCAATCGCTATACTGCCGGAAGACATGTCGGAAGAACGCTTTAACTGGCTTAACAAACTGGGGGCGGAGGTTTTTGCCACACACGGCTGTGAAAGTAATGTTAAGGAAATATATGATAAATGCAAAGAGCTTGAGGCCGAGCGAGGTGATGAGATTGTAAACCTGAATCAGTTTTCCGAGATAGGTAACCCGATGTGGCATTATGCTGTAACAGGCCCTGCCATGGAAGAGGTTTTTAATCAAAACAGCAGCGGAAGCCAGAGGTTTTCAGGGCTCTTTCTTACACAGGGCTCAGCCGGAACCCTCGGTTCCGGGGAATATCTTAAAACTGTTTATCCTAATATGAAGCTATGTGCAGGCGAGGCGCTTCAATGTCCAACCCTGTTGTTAAACGGCTTTGGCGGGCATCGGATTGAGGGTATAGGAGATAAGCATGTTCCATGGGTGCATAATCTTAAGAATATGGACATGGCCGCCGCAATAGATGATGAGGCTGTAATCAGAATTATGCGGCTTTTTAACGAGCCTGAAGGACAGAACTATCTGCGCGAACAGGGGGTTGATGACCAGCTTATTTTAAAGCTGCCTTACCTCGGAATTTCATCAATAGCCAATATGCTCGGTGCAATAAAGATGGCAAAATACTATGAGATGAATTCCAACGATACCGTCTTCACCCTTGCAACTGACTCAATGGAGATGTACGGATCAAGGATGATTGAATATGCCGGTAAGTACGGCAAATATAATCATGAAAAGGCTGCGGTCTGCTACGAGCGGTATCTGATGGGAGCTGGAATTGAAAACCTGATTGAGACTACCTACTATGATAAACTAAGGATGCATAATCTCAAATATTTTACCTGGGTAGAGCAGCAGGGTAAGACCGTTGAAGAGCTTAACGCGCAGTGGTATGACGATAACTACTGGAGCGATCAATTTTCAAAGGCTGATGAGTGGGATCGTGAAATAAATGAATTTAACGAAAAAACAGGCCTGCTGAAGAAGTATTTGTAACAGACCTGTTTACGGTTTTGTTTGCTGCCCTAATAGGCTGTTATGGTTGTGCCGGCAATACCATCAAGGGCCGCTTCAAGGTTCTTCTCGTCGGTTATTATTACCTTGTGAGAGGGATCTGCCTGTATAAACTCAATTGAAGCCATAATCTTGGGGGCCATCGAACCTTCACCGAAATGTCCTTCATTATAATAATGACGCGCTTTTGCAAGTGTAAGCTTTGAAAGCTTTTTCTCGTTCGATTTTCCGAAGTTAAGGCATACCTCAGGAACACTTGTGATAATAATGAATGTTTTGGCTCCTACGGCAAGGGCTATCTTCATGCTTGCCAGATCCTTATCAATTACACAGTCCATGCCTTCAAGGGTATGATCCTTTCCATAGTACACCGGAATACCGCCTCCGCCTCCGGCTATTACTACATAGTCATTTTTAAGTAAAAGATTGATGGCGTTTTTTTCTATAATATCTATTGGATAGGGAGACGGTACAAAACGCCTCCATCCACGTCCGGAATCCTCTTTTATGATCCAGCCTTTTTCCTTTTTAAGCTTATCAGCCTCTTCTTCAGTATAGAATGGGCCTATAGGTTTTGTGGGATTTTCAATTGCAGGATCATTTTTATCAACAAGAACCTGTGAGGGTATTGTAACGGTATTTTTCCATATGCCAGCCTTTATCATCATATTCTGAAGGCTTTGCTCTATCATATATCCCATAGAGCCTTCAGTCATTGCATCGGCAACACCCAGCGGTGTTTCAGGAACCTTATCCTTTGCCATATCCACCATGATCATAAGATTTCCGACCTGGGGTCCGTTTCCGTGTGTCAGAACGAGATTGTATCCCTTCTGAATCATGTTTACTATGGGGCGCATGGTTGCCTTTGTATTAGCAAATTGCTGATTAATATCTCCTTTTTCACCCTTTCTGATAATTGCATTCCCGCCAAGGGCAATTACAGCTAGATCTTTTGGATCGTTTTTTTCAGTAAAAGACATTCTCATTCCTCCTGATTCTTTTATGAATTGATTATAAAGCTGTATTGTTGAAACCGCAATAAGAAGTATCTAATTTAAAATTAGTCAGCCTTTAAAAGTCTGTGTTCCGGGGGCTTGACGAGCTTTGTTATTCGAATAAGAATAACCTATGGATATGAGGATAGCATTTAATATTTTTCTTATAATCGGCGCAATACTTATAATCACTGCAGCAGTGTTTTTTGGTATAATGATTTACCGTTATATAACCGGTATGCGTGCGCAGGGGTTTTTCGGCGGTAAAAAACAAGATGAAAAGGAATGATAAAATATGGTGGCTGACCTTTGGGGTTTTATTTATTCTCCTTCTGGTTTTAAGGTACTGTCAATGAGGTTTTTATGAAAAAGTTTGTTTTTATGATGTTGTTTTTATTTTTACTCTTTCCGTTATGGGCTGATGAGTCCGCCCATGATCTTATCGGAACATGGGTTACTAAGCTATTTGTAATGGAACAGGAGGATGGCCTTTTAACATCTCCAAATGCGGATTATTCGTACCCATGGCTGGGGCTTGAGCAGATAGAATTTCTGGATAATACCTTTGTGCTGTTCAGGGCGGCAGGCTGTGAATACAGAGCCTTTTATGAAATAGAAACGCTTGATTTTGATAACCTGCTTATTAGATGTACATTTAAAAGCGGTGAGGTCTTTATTCTGAAGCTTGTTAGTGCCGGAGATCAAGAATGGAAATATGTTTACCGTATTGCTGAAACATCAATCCTTAACAGTACTCCTCATATGGCTGATGAGGCTGATTCTGTTGAAGATGAAGAAACTTCCATGGATGAAATTGAAGAAGATATGGAAGATATTGCCGAGAGTCTTTATATCGGAATGTTGAGAAGGGCTAATTGAAACACAATAAGGAAGAGGGAAGTATGGATCTAGGGAAAATAATACTTTTTGTGGTAATAGGCGGGGTGAGCGTGTATTACGGTTTACAAAGAGGCCAGATGTTTACTATCGTTGTCGGAGTGGCAATTGCAGTTTTTGGTATTTTAAATAATGTCTTTATGAGCAGAAGAAAAAGGAATAACGAAGAAGATAAATGAGTTTTGTTAAAATTATCCTGTCCGGTCAGTACAGGGAAACCGGCATCCAAACCAGAGGTTTATCCTCAGCCGCCCAGCGGGAAGGTTTCAGGTTTGATCTTTTCTTCCTTAAAACCGAGTCCATAATAAAAAACAAGGGAGTAGACAAGGTTTTAATTGAATGCCGTCAGGATTTTTCTGCAGGCAGTGCAGGCTTGGAAGAGATTTGTGAACGCATCAATGTATTAAAAAACTCCGGAAAGGAGGTTTATTTTTATTCAGCCTCCTATTCAGGTTCCCAGCTTTATCTTGCAGCCTCATGTTCATACCGGCTTATTCATCCTATGGGGACATTGAGGTTTTTTGGTTTGGCCCATTCTTTCACCTTTGCAAAAAAACTATTGCGACGTATTGGAGTTGATACCGAGATAGTCCGAAGGGGTAAGTACAAAAGTGCGGGAGACCGGTTCAGGACTGATAGCCTTGATGACGCGGGAAAAGAGCAGTATGGGCATTATTTTTCTGCTGTAGCTGATTTCATGAAGGATGGAATAATCAGCGGTTTTGAAAAAAATGAGGATGATATAAAACAACTGCTTGAAGGACGTGTTCTTACCGCAGATGAGGCTGCTGATGCAAGCTGGATTGATGAGATAGTAACAGCAGGAGAGTTTGTAGATCGCTGGAAGAATGAGGGGAGTAAAGAGTTTAGGTTTAAGCGTGTTCCGGAAAAGACCGGCTCAAGGTTTAAATTTGTACAAAAGCAGATTGCCGTTCTTGTGTTTGAAGGAGCTGTTATTGACGGCCGCTCAAGGCGTGATCCGCTTCTTGGACAGGCTGTCGGCTCAGAATCTTTTATCCCTCAAATCAGAAAGCTGCGTGATGACAAAAAGGTTAAGGCCGTTGTTTTCAGAATTAATTCCGGCGGCGGATCAGCCTTTGCCTCTGAGGATATAACAGCCGAGTTGAGGCTTCTTGCCGAAAAGAAACCGCTTATTGTATCAATGTCTGAGATTGCCGGATCAGGCGGGTACTGGATGTCATGCTGCGGAAGAAAGACCTATGCTCTGCCTACTACGCTGACTGGTTCTATTGGTGTTATAAGTATCTATATCGCATTTAAAAAACTAATGGAAAAGATTGGGCTGACCCATGATACAATAAAAACCGGTGATTTTGCTGATATCGGCAGTCCTCTCCGTAATATGACTGAGGCAGAGAGGACAATGATTGATTCTGAAATTGATAATATGTACCGCAGCTTTGTCAAAATGGTTGCCGATGCCAGGGGGCTGGCAGCTGATGAGGTTGACGCAAATGCTCAGGGAAGGATTTGGCCGGGTATGAGTTCTGTTGATATAAATCTTATCGACGAGCTTGGAGGTCTTAAGGCCGCAATAGATTCAGCTGCCGAAGAAGCCGGTGTAAAAAGACCCTCGGTAAAATTCTATCCCGAGGTTAAACAGGGCCTTATTGCGAAATTGATAATGAACTTTACGAAAGATGACGACGAGTCTGCTGAGGCTGCGGCCTTTGCCGCTGGAATGAAGGGGCTGCTGAATAATCCGGGAATCTCTTCTGCACCCCTTGCTGTAACAGAAGAGATCCTCTACGGATGGAAATAGATTATTTAATCCTTTCTTCGGTTTCTTTGTCAAAGAAGTAAACCTTCTCGGGTTTTGCTGTGAAGAAAACCTCCTGATCTATATTGAAGCTGAGAACAGGCGGTACCTTGGCTATTATGCTGCTGTCATTTGTAGAAAGGTGAAGCTGAATCTCTTCTCCAAGCTGTTCAATAACCTTGATTTTTGCTGTGATGGAATCATCCCTTGAGCCCTTATCGTTTATATCAAGATCTTCAGGCCTGACTCCCATTATAATCTGCTTGCCTTCCATGCTTTCAAGCACCTTTTTGTTTGTCTCAGGTACTTCGATTTTGAAGCTTCCCTCATCGGCAATCAGCTTTCCTGATTCATTTTTGATTGTAACATTCATGAAGTTCATCGGTGGTGAACCTATAAAACCTGCTACAAATAGGTTTTCAGGTTGATTATAAAGGGTCAATGGGCTTCCAATCTGCTTGATATAGCCGTCCTTCATTACAACGATTTTATCAGCCATTGTCATAGCCTCGACCTGATCATGAGTAACATAAACCATGGTAGCCTTAAGTTTATTGTGAAGGCTTGAAATTTCAGCCCTCATCTGAACCCTCAGCTTTGCGTCAAGGTTTGAGAGAGGCTCATCAAAAAGGAATACCTTTGGTTTTCGGACTATTGCCCGCCCAACAGCAACACGCTGTCTTTGTCCGCCTGAAAGGGCCTTGGGTTTTCGATCAAGAAGATCCTCAATACCGAGGATTTCAGCAGCCTCTTTTACAAGCTGGTCTATCTTGTCTTTTGGATACTTTCTGATCTTCAGTCCGAAGGCCATATTGTTATAAACCGTCATATGCGGGTAAAGCGCATAGTTCTGGAATACCATTGCTATATCACGATCCTTCGGCGGCACGTCATTAACAACCTTTCCGTCAAGTGTGAGTGTTCCCTCTGATATTTCTTCAAGCCCCGCAATCATTCTAAGGGTTGTTGATTTACCGCAGCCTGAAGGCCCTACAAGAACCACAAACTCCTGATCATTAATATCAATATTTATGTTATCTACAGCCTTAACATCTCCCGGGTATATTTTGGTAATATTTTCTAATTTAACTGTTGCCATTTTCCCTCCTGGTCCGCAGATCTGCGGATAAAATATATTAATATTGTTTTAGTTTTTTGTCAAACAAGATGTTAACAATTTTATATTTAACTAAAACAATTATCAAACAATTTTGTTGCAAACTGCGGCTTGATGTTGTATTATTGGGATAGCGGAGGGGGTAATGCGGGAGCTTCTTTACAGAAAGATCTATTTAAGTATTCGTGATGATATCGAGAAGGGACGGCTGTCCCCCGGTGTCCGCCTGGACGGGGTTCGTGAGCTTGCAGGGCATTGGAACACAAGCGCAAATACGATCCTTAAGGCCCTGGATATTCTTGAGTCTGAAGGATTTATACGAAAGACCCAGGGGCAGGGAATCTTTGTTCAGGATTCCCATGCCGTGAAAAATACCGCAGTCCCCGGCGGTGATCATACCGGTCCGGTTTCAGCTGCCGGGCCGCTTGAGCTGGTGCTCTATGATCTGAATGTCCCTATTAACAGCATGATAATAGCAGCCGTTGAAACCACTGCAGCTAATTTTGGGTACAGCCTTAGGGTTAAGGCCGGCCGCGAAACAGATGATTTTGCCTCCTCGGATATTCCAAGGATTGTGGTTCCCGCTATGGCTGAATCCATACCGGATTCAGTTAAAGGTAATGAGCCTGTGATCTATATTGGTGATTTCAGCCCTCCGCCCTATTTTGCTCACAGCTATGCTGTTGCGGATACCTATGCGGGTTTTTACAGTGCGGCAGAGCTGCTGTTTACCTCAGGGCGGGAGAGGATTGCCTACATAGGTTCATCCGAGCGGCTTGAAGATGAGGCCGGCTGGAATGCCTGCCGCGATCTTCTGTCAGGCACGCGTCTTGGTTTCAGGAGGGCCTATGCTGTATCCGCAGGGGGCTGGGATCCGGAGCAGGGCAGGCTTGCTATGGAGAAACTTTTGCTTAATGAGGAATTTCCTGATGGGGTGATCTGCTGCAGCGACAGCCTTGCCGCCGGGGTTCTGCGCGCCTGCCGTGATGCAGGCCTTTCTGTGCCTGATGATGCGGCCGTAATAGGGGCGGGCAGTCAGGAGATTGCGCCCCTGCTTGACCCGCCGCTTACCAGTCTTAAACTTCCTGTTTTTTCTATAAGCTATTTTGCTGTAAGCTATATTGACGGCTGCAGGCGGGGTATCATAAATGAGCCTTGCAGGCTTCGGGCCGATATGGATCTTGTTCTAAGAGAAACAAGCCCTGCATCCGAAGATCAGGGCCTCTGGTTTTAGCTCCTGTCTAAAGAAACTGCCTGAACAGCCTTCTAAAACAAAAGTTTTTCAAGTTCTGCTGTAAGCTCGCCAAAGCGTCTCATTGCGGACTTAATCGGCTCCGGGCTGCTCATGTCTACACCCGCTGCAGCCAGTGATTCAAGAGGATACTTTGAGCCGCCTGATTTTAGAAAATTCAGGTAGTCATCACGATCCCTTTCACCCCCGGACAGAACCTTGGATGAAAGGGCAATGGCTGCGGCAAGCCCGGTTGAATACTTATAAACATAGAATGCCCTGTAGAAGTGGGGTATACGCAGTCCCTCAAGATCACTTTCTTCAAAAAGTTCAACATCAGGTCCGAAGTATTTTTCAAGCAGTCCACGGTACAGCTTGCGGATCGATTCAACAGATAAGGGCTGTCCCTCTTCAACCATCTTGTGTGAAAGATGCTCAAATTCGGCAAACATGGTCTGTCTGAATATTGTAGCAATTATATCATCAACCTGTTTTCCTATCAGATAGGCCTTCATTGATTTATCTTCAGCATTTTCGAAGAGGTATTTTGCAAGAAGCTGTTCGTTAAAGGTTGATGCAACCTCGGCCTCAAATATTGTGTAGTTGTAATGCTGAAATGGATTATTCCTTACCGAGTACCATGAGTGCATTGAATGCCCTCCCTCATGGGCAAGGGTAAATACATCCCGCAGAACATCCTCCTTATAGTTCATCAGAATATATGGATCGCCTATATAGCTTCCGGCAGAGAATGCGCCTGAGCGTTTTCCCTTGTTCTCGTAGCGGTCAACCCAGCCTCCGGTCAGTCCCTGCTTCAGTGTGCTGCAGTATTCTTCTCCAAGCGGAGCAAGAGCCTTTATAATAACTTCAACAGCCTGATCGTAGCTATGCCTTACCTGCACATCGCCCACAAGCGGGGCGTATACGTCGTAGTGGGTAAGTTTTTCAACACCCAGGGCCTTCCTTCGAAGCTCATAATATTTGTGGAGGGCCGGAAGATTGCTTCCTATTGTTTCAAGCAGGTTGTCGTAGACCTTTTCATCAACCTTGTCGGGGAAAAGTGCCGCGGCCCTTGATGATGGATAGTTTCTTACCCTTGAGCGGTAGACATCAAGGTGAACACTTCCGGCGTAGAGTGATGCCAGCGTATTTTTATGGTTTTCAAATCCCTTATAGAATTGAAAGTAAGCCTTTTCTCTTATTGAACGGTCAGGATTAATCAGGAAGGCTGAAAAGGTTGACTGTGTCAGCGGAACCTCTTCATCATTAATCTTAATGCTTCCAAAATCCATATCGACATTAGTCAGGGCCGAGAAGGTCTTGCTTGCAGTCTGGTTCGGTTCCGCCTGCATCGCAAGCAGCCTTTCCTCAGATTCCGAGAGTACGTGGGGTTTTACCCTGAGTATTTTGTTAAGAACAATTCTATAATCTGAAAGGCTCTCATCAGAAAGAAAATTCTGCATGGTTTGGCTGTCAATTGACTGGATCTCAGGGGTCTGCCAGCTTGATTCGGCAGCAAATTTGGTGGCCGCGCTCATATAGCGGGCAAAACGCTCCTGGCTTGAGCCCATCCCCTCGTCCTCATTCAGTCTCAGATGGGCGTAGTAGCCCAGTCGTTCGTCAAGGAGCTCCGCGTCGTTCATATAGTCAAGACATGCCTTGAGAGATTCTGCCGAGTCGCCAAGGCTTCCTTTGAAACCGGCTATGCCGGGGATTTTCTTCTCAAATTCCTTGAGCCCGGCCTCCCATGCCTCTTCAGATTCAAATAGTTTTGACAGATCCCATTTATCTTCATTTTTAACGTCTTTTCGTTCAGGTATTGATTTCATTAGTTTCTCCATATAATCAGTGATACTATTTAAGCAGTTTCTCAAGCTGCCGCGCCGCCCTGCCCCGATGTGAAATTTTGTTTTTTTCACCCTCGGGAAGTTCAGCCACGGTCTTATTGTATTCAGGAAGAAAGAATACCGGATCATAGCCGAATCCCCCTGCACCATAGGGTTTTTCTGCTATATAGCCCTCCATTGTTTCCTGAACCGTATAAATACGGTAGTCATTTATTATTGCTGACATGCAGCAGACAAAGGTCGCGGCCCTCTGTTCGGCACCTATGAGGCCTTCCATATTTTTAAGCAGAAAGGCATTGCGCTCAGGGCTTTCAAGATCCGGGCCGCCTTCAGGACTTCCGTATCTTGCCGAGTATATCCCCGGCTCACCGTCCAGACCCTTGACGCAAAGGCCCGAATCATCGGCTATAACCGGTTTGCCGGTCAGCTCATAGAGTGTTCTTGCCTTAAGCATTGAGTTTTCAAGAAAAGTTGACCCGGTCTCATCGCAGTCAAAGTCTATACCCTCCTCAGCAGGGGTTTTAAGTGTGATTCCGGTCAGAATATTCTGAAGCTCAAATCTTTTATGTTCATTATTTGTAGCAAGTAAAAATATCTTTTTCATTGCTCCATTATTTCAGCAAATGCCAAGCTGTTCAAGCATCAATAAATTGCTTTCAGAAACTGATATCCTCGAAAAAATAGTCGGTCAGTACGATGATTTTATGGTAAAATCGTCGGAGCAATGGTTGATTTGTTAGATAAATATGCTATTATTACACTATGTATGATCGTTTTTTGGATCTTAGGACCCTCGTTGATAAAAAATCTCTTTTTCTATTCGGACCAAGAAGTACCGGCAAAACAACATTGCTCAGAAAGCAATTCGGCAGCGAATCAATCGTTAATCTGTTACGAAGTAATACCTATCTTTCTCTATCGGAAAAACCGTCCCGTATTCGCGAAATTGCGGCTGAACTAAGCCGAAATAGTAAGATCATCATAATTGACGAAATTCAAAAACTTCCCGACTTACTCGATGAAATTCATGATCTGATTGAAACATCGGATTTACATTTTATTTTGACCGGCTCCAGTGGAAGAAAACTGAGGCGTTCCGGAGTAAACCTTCTTGGCGGCAGGGCCTGGCAGACAAACCTCTTTCCGTTAACATCAAATGAAATACCCGATTTTGATATTCACCGGTTCCTGCTATACGGGGGCTTGCCTCAGGTTTACAGTTCGGAATATCCTGCAGAAGAGCTTGATGCCTATATCGAAACATATTTGAAAGAGGAGATAAAACAGGAAGCCCTCGTGCAGAATTTTATTAACTTTTCAAGGTTTTTAAATATAGCTGCCATTATGAATTCAGAACAGATAAACTATGCTAATGTCTCAAGAGACACCGGAGTGCCTGTTACATCGGTTCGGTCTTATTTTGAAATACTTTCAGATACATTTGTGGGTTTCCTTATTGAGCCTTGGCGGGAATCTAAAAAGCGTAAAGCTGTTGCTTCAGCGAAATTCTATTTTTTTGATGTAGGAGTTGCCAATTATCTTAAGGGAATTGAGGTTCTTAATAGAAACAGTACTGACTTCGGTATAGCCTTTGAAAATTTCATCGCTATGGAAATCAGGAGTTTTATTTCATACAGACGAATAAAGAAAAAGCTTACATATTGGAGAACCCGGGAAGGGGTCGAGGTTGATTTTATCATAGGTTCGAATGCGGCGATTGAGGTCAAATCAACTGAAAAACTGAAGATGGAATACGTCTGCTCCATTGGAAAAACTTTCTTTCCGGGTTGTGGTCGGGAGCAATTATATGAGCTCCCGCGTTCTAACCATTGACAGCAATGTTCTCAAATTGGTAGGATCAGGATATGTTAAGTAATGATTGTATTTTTTGTAAGATGATCAATAAGGAAATTCCTGCAACCGTGGTTTATGAGGATGATCTGGTTCTTGCCTTTATGGATGCAATGCCCATCAATCCGGGACATGTGCTTGTTATCCCCAAACAGCACCATCAGTTTATTTCGGATGTTGATGCTGAATATGCTTCAAGAATGTTTGAGGTTGCACGAAAGATTAATTCCGCGATAAGGGAAAGTGCTGCCTCAGGCGGGCTGAAATGTGAAGATTTAAACTTTATGCTCTCCGACGGTCCCTCAGCATCACAGGAGGTTTATCACACCCATCTGCATGTAATACCGCGCTATGCTGGAGACGGGGTAGGCTTCAGGTTTCCTAATAAACCAATGGGGCTTCTTTCACCTGATAAGCTTGGTATAAGCGCTGAAGAGATTAAAAAGAACCTCAAAGGGCTTTAATTAAATCAGCAGTATGGAACTGGCAGACCGTCTATTCAAATATCTCCTGAAAGACTGATTTAAGCCTTTTGGTTATTTCTTCCCGGCTGCCTGACCATTCTATTCCTGCGGCCCTTTTATGACCTCCGCCGCCAAATGATGCGGCGATCCTTCCCACATCTATTTCATCAAGGCTTCTGAGGCTTACCGAGCATTTGGCTTCCTCTTCCTCACGTATGAAGATTACAGCCTCACAGTTTTTTACAGTCAAAAGCTGGCTGTATATTGTATCCGAGTCCCGATTTTTTGAACCGAACCTCTTTTTTTCATCGAGGGTTTCATATATCAGGATACAGCGTCCGTTAAAAATAGGTTCCGCGCGTGACAGTATACGCCCTGTGAGAATCTTACTCTCAAGCTCCCGCCCTCCATACATCCGGTAATAGAGCTCCTTTAATGATATATCGAAGCTCAGCAGTTCAGACATAAGCTGAGTACTTTTACTGTTTGATCTGTCAAGATGGCGGAAGTAGCCGGTATCGGTGATAAAGCCGAACATCATATCTTCAGCCTCTTCCGCATTGGGCTTAACTTTCAGCTGCTTGAAAAGCTGGTAGATCATTACCGTGGTTGATGGAGAGCCTCCGTTTATCCATTTAACATCACCGAAGCTTTTGCCTGATGCGTGGTGATCAATAACTGCTGTTGGAAACCCTTTTATCTCATCGGCCAGAGATTCTCCTATACGTTCAGGAGTTGAACAATCTACTATGATTACTGCTGCTTCATCAGCCGGTATTGAATATGTCTCAACGGCCTTTTTGATTGACTTTGTGAAAAGATGTTCAATTGCCATTGTCTCGGGTCTGATAAATGGGCCTTCGGAGCATAGGACTGCTTTTCTGCCGCTGCGGTTAAGCATTGAGGCAAGGGCCTTTTGTGAACCGAGACAGTCTCCGTCCGGCTCTTTATGTCCTATTACAAAGAATGTTCTGTATTTGTTGATAAAATCAAGAAGTTCACCCGGTATTGACGTAAGCATGTTTTTTCCTGTTTAAAGATTCTCTATTGTGAGTATTTCTTTCTGCGGTCCGGGGCCTGATATTTCCAGCCGTCCATTACGTATGAACGCATCTATCTCGGTTCGCATTCCGTATTTCTCAAAATAAAGCCCGGGTTCAATTGAAAAACAAGATCCTTCAAGAATGGGGCGTTTATCAGGAAACTCGACCGAGTCAAGTCCTGTCCCGCTTCCATGTACATCGGTATCAATTCCGTGTCCGGTCCGGTGTTTTATCAGATCGGCATAGCCGCGGTCAATCAGAACCTTCCGTGTTTCTTTATCAGCATCCGAACCTGATACTGTCCGTCCTGCTGAAAGTTCGCCGTCAATAAATGCAGCGCATCTGTCGCGTGCGTCAATAACGGTTTTAAACATTTTCATTATATCTTCAGGAACATCCGAACCTGTCCACCCGATCCACGAAATATCTGCGAAAATACTTCCCTCTTTGTCGAACTTTGCCCATAAATCAAGCTGGAGAACATTGTTTTGTGTTATAGGGTTATCATGTTCTTCGGGGGCATAGTGGGGGTTTCCGGAATTTGGACCGCAGGCAACAATCGGAAGGTGTTCACTTACCATATTACGTGACTTAAACTCATCAAGTATCCATTGCTGAACCTCGTGTTCAAGCAGCGGGCGAAATTTCTTGCCATTCCCGTTTCCTGCTGCAGATGATTTTTCCGCATCTGAGATTTTTTTGAAGTGCTCAGATATCCTGTTCCAGACAATATCTACTATCTCATATAGATTATCAGCTGCCTCTTCATGTGTTTTAATTGCAGCCGCATCAAGCAGGCCGTTTAGCCGCTGAATAAGGCCTGCTGAGCTGTGCAGCTTGATTCCAAGTCCTTCAAGCATAAGTGCTGTTCCGTGATCAAGGGTTGAAATGGTTGTCAGCTCAACCGAATACTGTGCACCCCAGTTATTTCCTGATTTTTTTACTGCTTCAGACAGCAGGCCTGTCAGCTGTTCACGGCTGTTGTATATATTCAATTTACCCGGAAGCTCATCCAGCTGTTCAGGTTCAACCGCATGACATATCTTTATCGGTTCTCCTTCATCAGGAACAAGATAGTACCATGGTCTTGAGTTAATACGTGATCTGTCAATGCCAAGAAGCTGGTCAGACAGCGGATCTCTATGGTGAAAGTTAAAAAAAAGCCATCCGTCGAGCTTTTCGCCCGAGATGGCCTTCTGAATATTTGAAATTCTCATCTAAATAATGAACCCCTTAAAGCTTTAACTCTATGGATTCAACTCCTTCAAATTTTCCTGACATATCTACTGTTGGGTCAAGATCGCCCCAGCTTAGATGTCTTCTGTCTTTATGCAGATAAAGCCTTATGTGATCAAATACACCGTCTTTCCAGAATACCGAAAAGTATGGGAACGCAGCTGAGTCACCGTATACTATCTCCGCCTTTCCTGAAGCATTGCCAAACCATTCCATTGGAACATAAAAGGTTGCGTATTCCATGCGTGCGTTCCGGTAAAGAACCTTATAACCCAGCGCATGCGGATAAACCTTTATTATATTAACCGTTCTGACATAATATGGAGAATCTATTGCTTCAGCAAAAACAGCACTCGCTGTTAACAGCATAATTAAGAACACAAGTACAAACTTTTTCAAAGTATTACCTCCTGAGTTTCTATTCCAATTATATAGCCTTTAAATGGCCTAAATCAAGTACAAAATTAAATTCAGTTGGTAAGTCCTGAATCATCGGAAAAAGGGTCCTATCTTAGAATATACCTGGTCATTTCTTCTATTGGTATATCTTTTATCCCCAGGCTGGCCTGGATAAAGATTCCGTCAAGACAGGCAAGGATTAATTCAGCAAGTATTTCCTTGTTAGAGTCCTCATTTGTAATTCTTGACAAACCTTCCTTTACAGTATTTTTCCAATGCTGATATATCTCTCTGACCCTTCTTTGTGCGGTTTCATTTCCTGAGATCCCGTCATAAATAAGGTACAGGTGCAGTTTTCCGCGTTTACTCGCGCGGGTAAGAAGGCTGTAAACAGCCTGAAGGATCTTTTCGGGGGGAAGGTTTTCGCTTATGTTTTCTACCCATCTTATTATGTCTTCGCTTAGCCTTTTCATGTGACGGTTGGTTATCTCGAATATCAGTTCTGATTTTGTAGGATAGTAATAATAGAGTGTTCCCTTACTTATTCCGCTTTCTCTGGCAATATCAGACAGGCTTGTATTTTCCGCGCCCTGTTTTGTAATAAGAAAGGCGGCAGTACTTATTATTTTTTCCCTCGTCTTTGCAGAGTCGGCGTTCTTCATCTTTCCCATTGGTATATTATCGGCCCCTTATTTTAAAAAAAATCCTGTAATTTTTTGTAATCCTTCTTCATCATTATGTCTGACCAGCTCCGGAATTCTTCCGGCAATTGCTATCTGCTGATTCTTGATCAAAATTACTCCCGCAACGCCCGGTATTGCAGAAATATACTCAGCTGAGGGTTTTAAATCCCTTTCTGTTTTAACAAGGTTACCGCCCAAGGTTGCGGCTGCATCTGCAAGGGCTGCATCATAGGCTGTTATTGTTGCAAGATCACAGTTTCCAAGGCTTAACGAGTGACCCATCCTGCTTGATGATGAGCATATGGCGATACCAGTCGGCGGCGGTGTTATTTTTAGTGCAAGGCTGTCAAATTTCGGGTTTATTCCGCTGAAAAGTCCTGCTGTTACCGGTTTTATATCTTTTTTTTGTCCGTATCCGGGCAAGATGAAGATATCGCCGCCGTTTTCTATAATTATTTCCGGCTTAAGCCCTTCTGTCAAGCCTTCTGCTGTACGCCGTGCTGCAAGCTCGGCAGTTATACCTGCCACTGCCGACATTGGTCCCAAACCGGTTGCCTTTGCAGCATCAGCCATTCTAACGGCTGCCTCGGGGGCATTTTCAAGCAATTCTACCGGTTCAAGGCTTGTCAGAAATTCCGGCTGAAGCTTTATGTAGTTCTCCAGACTGTTTCTTATATCCCTTATGTGTTCAGTTATACGATCAAATACTTCAGATTTTTCCGAATCCTGTTTACCGGGAGAGATCCTGTATGATGCGTCTTTGTAGGTAAATGTGCTGAAGCTTCTCATATAAGCTTAAAACAGGGTTGTACATGCATTAAATGGACAGTTTTTGATGCAGCTCAGGCACTCAATGCATTTATCACCATTGAATATTACCTTTCTCGTTGATTCATCAGGAATATAGAGTGCATTTGTAGGGCAATGACTCAAACAATTGCCGCAGCTTACACATCTATCCTCGTTCCAGAGCAGGCTGGTTTCAGACTGCTTTATATCAACATTCAGAGAATTAAGGAATTTAAGGGCTTCTTCAATCTTGTCAGGATCTCCTTTTATATCTATGGCCATATAGCCCTCTTCGTTGGGGGTAATACTTGCCCTGTAGATGTTTATTTCAAGTTCATATTTTCTTATAAGATCAGAAATAACGGGTTTTCCGGCCAAGGCCCCGTAGAATGACAAAAGTATTCTTTTTGTTATTATACTGCTCATTTCAGGCCTCTCTTTTTTCTGATATTCAGCGGATTCATGCCCTGAGCTGCCGGCAGCATCTTATATGGTCTTGAAAGAGTAAAGTCTCCCCGCCGGATTTCATCCTTAAGGGTTTCGGCAATTTTTAATGCCTTCGAATAGGATGACAATGAGGCTGTCAGTACCTTTTTACCATCAATCTCTACCTCTCCACTCCTAAGCTGTTTATAAGATAGTCTGCATACAATATCACCTCCCCGCTGGGGGTATACCGAAGAGTAATCAATGACAGGTGCAAAAATCTCACTGTCGCTTACGGTACATGACTTAAGAATGTCCTTATTAAGGATCGGTATAGGTATTCCAACCCCGAGGGCAAGTGAGACTCCATAACCCTGAAGGCTTACCCCGCGTACGAATTCGGGTGACATCTCTTTCATATCTCCGGTCAATGCAAGTGTTCCGGCACCCTCTGTCGGCACACCGTTTTCACCACGCTCGCAGGCTGATGCGTGCTGTGTTCCCTCAGAGTAGACATGCCCATGGGCTCCGGCAAGCCATACGCTTGTTCCTATACCTATGGTTTTATACAGGGGGTCGTTTAACAGCGGTGAAAGCTGTCCTGCTGAGCTGTATGTCAGGTTTTTCATTCTGGGGTTTAGTTTACCGAGGTATGTGTAGATAGTCTTATCTGAACAGTTTATTGCAACATTATAGTTTTGGTAGCAGTTACGGGGGTTGGTCATGATTGCCTGGTTAAGATCTTCTATTGTGAAATAGCTGCGAAGCTCTCTAAGCGGGTATTCATCGGTTCCGTAGGATAGCGCGAAGAGCTGAACCTCTTCTCCTGCAACCAGTTTCTCAATTACATGGCCTCCGCCGAACAGGAATTCGCCGGGGTAGTTCATATTGGCAGGATCATTATGTCTAAGCTGAGTTGCTCCAAGGTATACATCTACCGCGGCAATTCCCGCATAGGCCATTACATCATCCAGCCATACCTCGGTCATACGCATCTTCGGTTTTGAGTGGCCGAAGTTAAGAAAACATCCTGAAGAGCACATCGGCCCGAAGGTTGCTGTTGTAACCACATCAATTTCAGAGGCAGCCTCATCAAGCCCCTTTCTGTCTACATAACCGATGACCTCATCTGCAGTCAGAACTACCGCTGTTCCTGATTCTATCTTTGAGTTGATCTCTTCATATGTTTTCATGTGAGAAACAGTATCTTATTGCATTATTTATTTCAAGCTGTGAGGGTGTTCAACTGACAATATGGTTTTTGAATCGGCTTCTGAGTTCTTCTCCGCAGCGTACACGCAGTTCAATTGTATTTTCAGTGTATTTTTCTTCTATTATCTCGCTTTGCTGATGAAGTTTTCCGGCAATCCTGTATCCTTCAGAATCGGCAGGCAGGCTGAACGAGGTTTCAATATGTCCCTCTCTAAGCATGCTCTCTATTGCTTTGACAAGTTCGTCGATTCCCTCTCCTGTTCTGACCGAGCAGAAAATACTGTTATCCGTTTCAAGCTGTATCTGCTTTATATTAAGCAGCCTTGACTGATCTTCACCAAGGCAGTCAACCTTGTTGAATACTGTAAGAATTCTCTTGCTGCCTGCTCCGATCTCATTAAGGGTTTCAAGGGTTGTTTTATAATGTTCGTGGGCATCAGAATCAGATGCGTCAATTACATGGAGCAGAAAGTCGGCGATAACGGCCTCTTCCAGGCTTGAATGAAAGGCATCAACAAGTTTATGGGGTAAATCACGTATAAAGCCTACGGTATCTGTAATGGTTATTTTTTGACCGCCTTTAAGCTCCAAAACCCTTGTTGTAGGATCAAGGGTTGCAAACAGCTTGTCTTCAGCGGTTATATCAGTATTACAGAGAAGGTTTAGCAGTGAGGATTTTCCGGCATTTGTGTATCCTACTATACATACAGAGGGTATTTTCCCGATTCGTTTGGAACGCTGTATATCACGCTGTTTTTTTACCTCTTTAAGTTCACGCTTCATTCTTGATATTTTTTTAAGTATTATTCTTCGGTCGATCTCAAGCTGGGTTTCACCCTCTCCCCTTGTTCCCCTGCTGCCGCCGCGCTGGCGTGAAAGATGTGTCCATGCCCGGGTAAGTCTTGGAAGAGAGTATTCCATCCTTGCTAATCCTGTCTGAAGTGCGGCTTCCCGTGTTACCGCACGCTGCGCAAATATTTCAAGAATTACCTCATGCCTGTCTACAACGCAGAGGCCGGAGACCTTTTCCCAGTTACGCTGTTGAGAGGGGGAAAGGGCGGGGTTAAAGACTATTATATCTATCTCATTATCAAGGGCCCATTCTATTATTTCTTCTGATTTTCCCCTTCCAATGAGCCATGCCGGATTAGGTTTTTCAAGATTAACCATAAAACGATCCACAGTTTCAATATTTATTGAATAGCAGAGAGCTTCAAGTTCATCAGCCAGTTTGTCATTTCCCTTCTGTGCTACAATTACTGCTTTTTCCATCTATGCTCAACTTTTTTGAAGTAGGAATCTATCATATCTTTTTCAAATTCTTCATTATTTTTGTATTCACGGCCGAATACCGGCTGCCAAAGGTCTATATCCTCCATGCATAGATAGAAGAAAATATCACCATGCCATGGCTTGAATGAATCATAGGCAAAGCTGAATATTTCCTGCTTTGTTTTAAAGGGATATGAGAATTTGCCGGCTGTCTCTTCCATCGGCATCTGAAGGATCTTGCTTTTAAGATTGCGTCTTCGAAGTTCCTTTATTACCGGTTTTATAAAGGTAAGCGTGCCAAATGAAATATGTGTTATATCATCAGCTGAAAAACCGTCAATGAGCCTTTTGAATATGGCCGAATATTCCTCTTGCCATCCCTTATATATTATTATGGGGTGAAAATGAAAGCCTATCAGTCCTCCAGCCTCGGTTACCTTCTTTGCCGCTTCAATACGGGCATCAAGCCCTGCTGTTAGATGCTCTTCTTTTTCGATAATCAAATCAGTGTTTAGGGTCCATGTTGTAAGAACATTTGCCGGTATCGGATTTTGAAGAAGGTATGATATATTATCTGATTTTGATTTAAGCTCAAGCAGTACATTAGGGTTTTTTTCGGCAAAATTAAACAGCTTTTCCATCATACCGTTTTTATTTCCCCATAAAAGCGAATCCGAAGACTGACCAGTTCCTATATGGTAGCGCCTTTGCGGATCGAGGCTGCTTGATATTGCGTCCAGTTTTTTTTCAAGATCATCGTGGAAAAGAATATCTTCGGTATGATAGAAGGTCTGAATTGAACAATAGCTGCAGTCAAAGCCGCAGTTTATTACCGCATCAAGGGTCTGCAGGTTGCAGCACCTTGTTTTCTCTGACGCAACAGGACAGCTTCCCATAATAGGTCTGTCAGGAGATTTTTCAGACAGCCTGTTTTTTAAAGGTTTTTGCGTATAATCACAGTTAAACCCGCTGTAGTCCTTTGGAACAATTTTAAGCCTGTCCCAATGTGATTTTATTGCGTCCATCGCGTTTTTTCTGCGGTCTTTTCCCTTCAGCTTGGGGTTTGAAGGAGTTTGCCAGCTGCTTTTTAGAGAGCCCTCGTCCCACCGCCTCAAATCGGACGCAATTATTTCAAGCTGACGCTGATCCTGAAAGCTTAGTCTGTATTCAGAGGTTTTTTGTTCTATAAAATCAATATCTTCCTGTGTGAGGAAGCTTAGATCACGCATTTAACTCCTTCAACTTTTGCCAGATCGGAATAGAGTTTTTGAAAGGTTTCATTGTCATTTATGGTTACATCAACCCTGTAGCTTGCGTATTTTCCGCCGCTGCTTGGTTTATAGTCCCAGTTGGAGTAATTAATGCCGTTATCACTCAAAACCTTTGAGAATCTGTCAAATGCTGATTTTTCGGTATCATGAATTATGCTTATAATCTTCAGTTTGAATGAAACAGGAAACTTAATCTTTTCATTTTGCTGTTGTAAATCCATGTATCACTGGGTATCATGAAAATAGGTAAAAATCAAGAAGCAAAGACCCCGGAGGCTGTTATGTATATTGATGATAATGAAGGCTGGTTTAAAAATCCTGAGTTTTGGGAGTTATACCGACCGCTGATGTTTGACCCTGACAGGATTGAAGATACCGGTATTGAAGCTGATGCAATTATCAGGCTTGCGGACATAAGACCTGAAAGCAATATCCTTGATCTATGCTGCGGATGGGGGCGCCATGGTTTTGAGTTTGTTAAAAGAGGGCATAGTGTTACGGGGATTGATATCACCGAGCCGTATCTTGAACGGGGGCGCAGACAGGCTGAAGAAAGCGGTCTTGATGTACGCTTTGTCAAAGAGGATGTGAGAACCTTTACAGAAGCCGGGACTTATGATTTTGCAATGAACTATTTTACCTCATTCGGGTACTTTGATGATCCGGATGATGATCTAAGGTTTTGTGAAAACGCATGTAAGTCTCTTAAAGCAGGCGGAAGGTTTTTGATTGATACAATTGGTAAGGAAACCACAGCCCTTCATTTTAAGGAATCTGAATGGTTCCGCCGTGACGGATATTTGATCATGCTTGAATACAAAGTAACAGACGGATGGACCCATATTGAGAACCGCTGGAGGTTTACATCCGATGACCCTTCAAAACCGGCAGAGCTTAATGAGACTGTATTCAGGCACAGGCTGTATTCAGCCGTTGAGATGGCTGAATTGCTTAATACTGCCGGTTTTTCAGAGGTCAGATTCTACGGCGCCCTGGACGGACGCCCCTATGATCATCAGGCTGAGCGTATGCTTGCAGTTGCTGTAAAATAAGGTTTTATTGAGCCTCTTTTATCAATCGCTCAAAGAATTTTGCAAACTCTTCATCGCCGTAATCAATATGCCATTCCGGGTGAAACTGAACGCCGACTATGAATGAAGAACCGTCTTTTTCAATTCCCTCTATCATTCCGTCTTCAGTTGTTGCAACTACCGTTAAACCATTTCCAAGTTCTTTAATCCCCTGGTGGTGCCAGGAATTAACCACTAATTTTTCAGTACCCGTGATTTCATACAGGCGGCTTTTTGGGTTAATGGTTATATCATGCCATACAAATTCTTCTTCAGCCTTGTCTCTATGAGGTATAGCACCCTTAAACTGTGTTGGAATATCCTGATAGAGGCTTCCTCCGCTGTATACATTTAATACCTGCATCCCTCTGCATGTTGCAAGAAGCGGTAAATCTTTTTTAATAACCTCATCCAGCAGGAAGAAGTCAGATTTATCCCGTTCTAAATTTGTCCATTCCAATTTCTCATGAGGCGTCTCTCCGTAGTTAACAGGATCCACATCTTCGCCGCCTGTTAGGATGATTGCATCAACCTTTTTTAATTCTGCTGCAGCCTCATTTCCTTCTTTAAAAAGAGGCAATAAATAAGGCTCAGCGTTTACAAAATTTACTGCATCAATATATGCCTGTAAATCTTCACCGGGCCCCTCTTCGCCGACATCTTCCATCCATGAAATGCCTATAACGATTTTTTCTTTCTGTGTCTTAGATTGGGTAACACATCCCGACAAGAGCGAAAAAACAAGTACCACGGTTAAAATTACTAAACTGATCTTGGAAAATACTCTGTTCATCTCTACCTCCGGATAAGATTATTAATTATAACATATGAATAAATGAAGAGCTAAGATTTTTTATTTATTGAGGCATTTGCGCTGCGCGCTTTTTTTGCGCGAATAGCGAGCACATTAGATCTTTAACCACTATTTTGCTGGGATTATAACCGCAAAGATATGATTCAACTCATATAAGTAAAGGTTTATCAGCCCTAATTGATAGCCGTGCTATGTTTTAGAGA
>PDWJ01001510.1_pt1 | contig 49325 bp, 32 predicted proteins | sample 1430881 | NCBI WGS metagenome assembly PDWJ01 (sample SAMN01162460, study PRJNA174530) | Oral metagenome, whole genome shotgun sequencing project. | biome: Marine environment; feature: Marine mammal; material: Swab sample of the gingival sulcus; isolation source: swab sample of gingival sulcus...
TACGATTTACGATACAAGCCTTGTAAACAAGACGACGTTACAGGCAAGATGTTTGTATAAATATAAAGTAGAGGGTTGAATGGATATTGTCAATAATTTTTTCGACAACTCCCTGGAGTGAACTCGGTTGGACTAAACGTTTTTTTTGTTGGTAACTTATTCTTTTGGGGTGGGGAAAAATGCATGTAATTTGTAAAAGAAAGACTCATACAAATAAAACAATACAAGCGAACAGCATAATCCTCGTTGTTTTCATTATGAGTTTGTGCTTTGGTGTCTGTTCTCCTGAGCTCTCTGTCGCCTATGTTTTAGAGAATGGAGAGCAGGGAACAAGTCTTTCGATTTGAAGAAAAATGCATATATTTAAAAGAAAGACTCATACAAATAAAATAATACACGTGAATAGCATAATTCTCGTTATCTTCATTATGAGTTTGTGCTTTGGTGTCTGTTCTCCTGAGATCTCTGTCGCCTATGTTTTAGAGAATGAAGAGCAGGGGACAAGCCTTTCGATATTTGGCTTGGGAATGCTGCGTTTGAATCAAGCAACAGTTGATGGTGATGTGCTGAGGTTCGAAGAAAGCGATGATGGCTTTCTTGATGGATTTGATATGCGCGGTTTTCTTTCGTTGACGGCCAATGGAACGATTTTTCATGACTATGGCCTGGACGGGTTTGTGCGCTATAATGAAGAAGATATTCCTGATTGGAATTTTCTTATGACGGTGTCGCGCGAGAAGAATTTTCTGAGCTTTGGTGATCAATTGTACATCTTTGCCGATAATTATTTCTCTCGCTATTCCAATCCATTTCGTGGCCTCACGTTGCATCTTGAGTCGGACAAATTCAGTCTGACAACCTATGGAGCCGTGACACGCGGTGAATCGAAACAAGACGAGATTACCCCGGACGGAACATCAGGTCCCTATCAATTGGAAAGTATTCCTGTGGTTTCCGGCAGTGAGCGTGTCACGTTGGAAGTGCGTGACCGGAATGCGGCGAATCAGGTGCTTGAAACGCGAACGCAAGAACGGAATGTGGATTATACGATCGATTATGATGACGGCGAAATTATCTTTGCCGAGCCCGTTGATTCTGAAACCTTCAGCGGCGACCCGATCGTGATTGTCGTGACCTATCGCAGCGAAGAGGAATCCTCATCGTTCAAGGCATCAACCGCTGGCGCACGTGCCACGATTTCGCCCACTGAGCGCATTCAGCTCGGTATGACCTATACCTCTGAGTTCGATCGCGATCCCGCTTTGACAGGTTCCTTTGATGAGCGACAAGATATGTACAGTGTTGATGGAGTGTTTCGACTCGGCGATTCTTTTCGTTTACGGACGGAATACGCGGTCAGTCAGGATCATCAAAACGCCGAGAATGAAAGCTCTCAGGCATTTCTTGCCACGCTGGACGGAATGATCGGAAGTAAAGTCAGCCTGAAAAGCCGCTTTCACCGTACGGAGCGAGATTTCCTGACCTTTGCGAATGCCGACGTCGACCCGAATGAACAGGAACTGGATGTTGTCGGCACGTACCGGTTTCTGCCGAATCAAACGCTGGAAATTGGCTATAACGGGTTTCAGGATAATATCCCTGACGAATCCGACGAGCCGACGCTGACGACGCATAGCCCGTATATCGCATGGAATGCCTCGATTCGAGAGCATACGACCCTGTATTCGAAATATGAATTCGTGAAAAATACCGATGATTTGGACGTGAAGGAAACCGATGATTACTCGCATATCTTTCTGTTGGGTGCTACGCAGGAATGGCTCCGGGTTCCGGCTTTGAAAAAGGTATTCCTGCGTGGAGAGTATGAAGTAACGGATTTCGAAGATGACACCGATCAGGAAGACGATACCTTAAGCCATCGACTCGGTGTGCGGGCTCAGGCCGAACCATGGAATAAGACGCTACTGTATGCCGAACAACGGGAACGGTTTATCCGGGACAAAGATCTCGGCAAAGGCACAGAACGGCAGGATATTTCCGAAGTCGGTTTCAAGCTGGGAGCCTGGCAGCGCTTCTCCGTCAAAACATCCTATCAGTATCGTACAGAACATGATTTATTACTTGACATGAAGACGTTGACGCGCCATACCGTGAATATCAGCTCTGATTATCAACCTTTCGAAGCATTAAAAGCGTACGGAAAAATCGAATGGCGTGATGAAAACTTTTCAGAATCCGATACTTCTGACGCATCCCTTGATTCAGCAAGCCTCTCATCGTATTCCGAATCTGCATCACAATCACTGGTGTTTGAAGGCCGGTTTGTCTATGTTCCACGCAAAGACCTCACATTTCGGCTTCGTTATGAGTATGACAATGGAATAGACGAAGAGGAAGAGCGGACTGAAACGATGGAAGATGAGGTAGAATTTCGCGTGAATTACGCTTTTGATCGGCGGCGAACCCGTTTAACCGCTTCTCTGTTGATTGAGCGCGATTTATTAGATGCACCGCCTACGCCGGAGGCGAAAACTCGAACTGTCACCTATTTTCTGAGCGGCACTCGTCAGCTCACAGATCGATGGGACGTATTGGCTCAATATAAACGTGAAACCGTGGAAATCGGGGCCGATAATTATCGTGAAGATATACTGGGAGAAGTCGGTTATGAACTCGGCCGTTTTATCAAAATTACTGGTGGTTACCAATATGCGAATTTTCAGGATCGAGATGATCCGTTGAACGATTATAACGCCCATTCAGTCTTTCTGAGATTGATCGGGAAGTTATAGACGGAAGAAATTGTATTGTGAGATATAGGAATTGCAGGTAGAGAGACGCCCTTGGAGCACTCTCTATCTGTTGTTTGTAATTCGATATAAGCTGGTTGGGAAAAAATATCATAATACGCATAGAAGAAAGCAAAGTCTTCGTGGAGGAATGAATGAGATGAAAGAGACGACGGGGATGAAAAACGTTCTATTTGCGACAACAGTGGTGATCGTAACACTCTTGATTGTTGTCGGATGGCTTGGATTGCATGATGAGATGGCCGTATCGGCTTTCCAACTCAATGAAGTCAGTGCTGAACAGCTTCAGCAGCCGCAACCACCGTTTTTGCTGCTTGCGGCAGTTTCGACCTGTACAACAATATGTCATACTGCGGATGAACATCCTGTCACTTTGTGTGTCGACCCTGGTGAAGTCGCAGAACATCTTGCCCATGGCGATTCCCTCGGAGAGTGTGAGGCCCCTGTCACTCCAAAGCCTACTGCTACTGAAGTACCGACAGGTGAATTCAAAGTCGATGTCATTGCTCCGGAACCACAGGTCGCGCAATTAGGCACAACCCTGGAATATGAATTCGAAGTAGTGAATAAAGGCTCTTACGATGACAAATATTCCTTGACGCTCAGTTCTGAGCCCGAACTCGAACTCGGGGACATTCCCGAACGCATTGCTGTGAAAGAGGGGCACTCCAAAATTGTACCGGTTACGATCGAATTGCCTCTTGAAGTAGATTTTGATTCTTTCAAGCTGACCTTGCATGCGATGTCGCGCGACGATCATAATGAATGGGATGAAGATTCCGTGACGACTTGGTTGGTGACTCCTGTTGTTTCCCCGACGCCGACTCAGACCCCTTCTGAACCGGTCGTCGAATTCGAAAAAACTGTCGATACACAGGTGCTCGTGCCTGGTCAGCAGGTCACCTATACCTTATCGTATCGTAATGTCGGCGAAGTTCCTCTTCTTGACGCAAAGATTACAGAGTTCTTACCGTCTCAGCTCCAGTTCGAATACAGCTCGATTCCGGCGGTTCGTGTTGATGAGTCGACCCTGCTGTTTAAACTGCCGCCCGAAATTTTACCCGCTCAGGCTGGGGATCGAGATGAAGAAATTTTTGTGACGGCCCGTGTCAACGATGATGTCGATTCCTATGCCAGCATTCTCAATCGTGCCGAATTCTCTGCCGAAGCTCTGCCTGAACCACTCGAAGCGGAAGCCCGTTCCTCGATCGAAATCCCTGAATTGACGATCACAAAAGAAGGCAATCGATCCGATGTCGAGGTCGGCGACCTGATTCTCTACCGCATCGTTGTCTCCAATTCCGGCAGCGGCGTCGCAAAGGACGTCCGGATTCTCGATACCTTCCCCACTGCACTGACCTATGCGCCAGGCACATCGACTCTGAACGGCGCGGCGATCGATGATCCCCGGCGTCAGGGACACCAGCGGGTCTGGCAGATCGGCGATTTACCCGGCGGTGATGAAATCGTGCTGCGCTATCGAGCCTCGATTCCTGCCGGCACCAAACCCGGACGCTATAAAAACGCTGCCATCGTAAAAGCGGCGGACGGACGATGACGGAGAGGTGTTTTTTGCAGACGTCAAGCCCGGTGAGCAATTGGTGGCTCTCGACGAACGCAAATTGCCGAAAGGGTTCTCTCTGACGACGGATGCTTCGGTTCTGGTGACGCTCGGCGAACGAGATTTGGGCTATGCCGAATTCGGCGTGCAAACCGGTTGGGCCGAATTGATCGGCAAAGTCTATTATGATGTCAACGGGAACGGTCGTTATGAATCGGATGAGCCGGGCCTCGAAGATATCGCTCTTTTGATCGATGAAAAGACGGCATTCACGACTGACCGCAACGGCAGCATCGTTCTGACCGATCTTGAACCAGGCCCTCACTCCGTTATGCTCGATGAAAGTACCTTACCGGAACAGTTCAAACTCACGAGTGATGCCTTCTTCCTGCATCACATGAAAGCCCAAAGTGCATCGACTATCTATTTCAGCGCGGAATTGCGGCCCGGAACGGTTGACGCCCATGTCTTTTATGATACAAATGAAAATGGTATGTTTGATGAAGGAGAGCCCGGTGTGTCGAATGCTGAAATCGTTTTGCAGAACGGGAAACGTTACCAGGCCAGAACTGACCGTGATGGAACAGTGCTGTTTGCTCAGATTCCGCCGAACGCGTATACGATCCGTCTGATCCCCGAATCATTAGTTCCCGGCTCGATTCCGCTGAATGGATTGGTACGTTCCTTTCATCTCGAAGCCGCCGGTGAAGAAAATGTCGTTTGGCCGGTTGCTCCGCCCGAACAAGCCGAACAAGCCGTCATCGAAACCCCGACTCCGAGTCCGACGTCAACCCCGACCGTTGAAGAATCCCCGACGCCGACGCCGACCCCTTACGAAGATCGCTGAAAAATTTACAGGGGCAGGCTCGAATTACGTGAATATTGCCGCCTTTAACAAGATCGATGCCGATGCTCTTCGAGTCGGTGATGAACTAAAACTTCCAAAATCTTTGTTGTTAGAACAATATCGGACCTGTCAGTTCGAAGAAAATCATATCGTCGAGGGCCATATTTATTACGATCGCAATGCCGACGGGCATTACGATGAAGGCTTTGACATCCCGATCCCCGGCGTCTCCGTCAATATCCGCAGCGACGTCAAAACCACTGTCACTGATGAAAACGGCTATTATCGTTTTGAGAACATGGAACCCGGCGGACACATCGTCTGGATCGACCCCCAAACCCTGCCGGAACCCTATAGACCGCTCGACGATCAGCCAATAATCCAGATCGTCGTTTATCCCGGCCAGACGACATCCACAACAGTTGTTGATTTCGTTGTTCTGCAGTCCCAGATCTACGAAGACGGTGTGGTTGAGGGCGTGGTCTGTCTCGATCTGAATGGGAATAACGACTGTGATTCCGGTGAACCTGGCATCGTCGGCGTAACCGTGTACGATCCCCCGGTTGTGACCGTGGCAGTGGATCAGATCGACCCGGCCGGGAATAATACGCCATTAAATATATGCGAACCAGTAACCTTCCGGGTGACGATTACGAACACCGGCGATGAAGATGCAGTGAATCTCGATATCTCGAATGTCGTGCCTGCCGGCTTTGATCCGCCTTCAAGCTCACTGACAGGACAGACGGTTCCATTTCGGGATCTTCCGGCGGAAACCGGCATACGAACCTTCGATTTCACATATAACGCTGGCTGCGATGCCGTTTCCGGCGATCATGAAACCACCGTGACCTTTGAAGGCCCTGCTGGCACAAGCCATCCAGCGATCCAGATGAACCGCTCCTTAGCGGTCAATCCCGGCGCGATTACTCTCACGAAAGTGGCAACTGCCGTCAATGGAGCAAGCATTCCCGAAACCTCTGAACCGGATGCCGAAATCGGCGATGTAATTACCTGGCGTATTCGCGTACGCAGCAGTAGTCTGGGCAGCGTCAAAAATGTAGAGGTCACGGATACCCTTGGCACTGGGTTAGTTTTCACAGATTCCACGCCGAGTCCCCGCACCTTCAACTCCTCAACCAACCCTGAACTGGCAAATATCGCTGCAAACGATGAGGTTGATATCCTTGTTAATACGACGGTGTCTGCTTGCTCGGATTTAACCACAGATACATCCGCAACCTGGGGTTGTGGGACGACTGCAGATTGTTTAGACCCGGATGTAACGGCTCAGGCCGGCGTCGATTTGCAAGTTGGGCATCCTTTGCTCGATTATAATCCACCGGATGTGAATATCAATGTGCCGTATTGCGCTGCTGCTCCGGTTGTCGAAACCGTTTCGATTCCGATTACCAATAATGGCGACGGGATCGCCTACAATGTATCCCTGGAAGCTGATAATTTTGGGACCTTGAATGTGAATGTGACGGCTCCCTCCGGAGCTTCCTATAACTCAGGTACGAATACATTTGAAAATATCGGCGATATTCCGGTCGGCGGTACGGTTACGCTGGTTGTCGAACTCAGTATGTCATTGCCTGACGATTGGTGTACGGCTGGCGCGACATTAGAGTCTGGCTCGATTGTCTGGGAACCCAGCTATTATGATGATTGTAATGCAGAATTTCATCCTCCGTTACGCAATAGTACATATTCTGTCACAATGGACCAAAATCAGCCGAAACCCATGGTTGATGTCCAGAAAACGTGCTCCTTTGGTTCTATTCTGACACTTGGAACAAGCCCTCAGACTGTCACGTGCGATGTGTCCGTGACCTATACCGGCCCGACCTCGTGCGGCAGCGGGCCTGGCAATGTATCGCCTCTGGCAGTCAGCGATGATTATCCCGATCAATGGACTCTGAATTCGACGGTACCGAATGCCGGCACTCCGGCACTGGATTCGTATAATGACAACGGAACATCCGTGTCCTGGATCATTCCGGCTGCCGAGATCGACGATGGTGACACCTTTAGCTATGTTCAGACCTTTACCGTTCCAGGCATTGATAATGCCGCCGGCTGTTCGAGTTGTGGGAACCAGTGGGAGAATACCTTCAGCGTCAATGGAACTGATTGTTGTGGTAATTGTCCCATAAGTGATTCCGAAACAGTGGAAACCTATGTCGAATGTCCCGATCCCACCGGGATCGGTCTGGCTTCGAATCGTACAGTCTTACCCTCACCGGGGGAGGCCGAAGTGTGTAAAGAGGCCTTAACCTTCAGTAACCGTTATGAATTTAGCGGTTCCCGTTGGGATAATATCCCCTGGGCCAATAACGTAGTTTTTACGGAAGAAAATGCTAATGACTTGGAATTGGTCGGTGATGTCGAAGTCAGTTTGGATGATGGGGCGACGTATTGTACTCTGCCGCCAACAGCGTATACAAATAACACACCTACAGGAGGAGACTTGATAGTGACCGACTTCAGTGCCTGTGGAGCTGCTGGCAATATTGGTGATGGAACCGTACTGATCATCCGTTACGATCTCCGTCCGACGGATGCGTCAACGCCTTCATGCGGAGATGGGGGCAGTGAGCCGTTTGTTGATTATGGGACTCTGGAAGTGCTCGATACCAGCGGCGGCGGCTCTCAGCCCACGCCTCTGGTTAGTCCTTGTGGCGAATACGACGCGACGATTACAGTGACTAAAGATTCGGAGGCCCCAGCTTATGATGTGGTGCTGTTTTTAAGCAGCGACAATTATGAAACAGTGTCCGTGCAAGGCTGCTCCGGTGTCACGCCAGCGAATGATCCCGAATGTGACGGCAGTGTCACTGGCCCGGATATTTCCACTGTTGGCGGCTATGTCTGGAATTACGCCGATTTGTTCGATGGCCCTGCCGGTCAAACGGCAACCCTCAACATTCATGTGCAGGGCCGCTGTCTGTCGGATCCGGATTTGAGTGTTGAACTTGGATATAACGACGGATGCCATGATGGAACGCCGCCTGATCTCGATCCTGCTTCGAGATCCTGTCCGGTACAGCAAGATGCAGTGAGCGGAATTATTCGTGATCCGCTCCTGACCGTCACCAAATTCCCGGAGGTTATTTATGCCAAAGGCATTCTGGGGCAACCCGATTATGAACCGGCAGAATGGTCGATTAATGTGTTCAATTCCGGCGCAGGTTCAGCCTATGGTGTCCAGGTGCTCGAAACCCTGGGCGGCGATCTGTCCTATCCGGCAGGCGGAGGAGCAGCTCCGGCTCTCAGTTCGGAATGGGATGATACCACTGGCTTGAGTCGAACAGTGAATTCGTCACAAGAAGTGCTGTATGAGATTGAGGAATTAACGCCAGGGGAATCGCGCAGACTGACCTTTCGCGCAGATATTAACGGCTGCGAAAACGCGGAAAACGATGTCATCTTCCGTGTCTCCTGTCTATCCGACACATGCGCTGAAGTTGTGGATTCTTCATACATCAAATACCCTCCGACCAATCTGGACGTGACGGTTACATTTGGAGAGCCCGGCGATACCTGCTCCGAGAAATTCGTGACACTCACTGCCAAGAATTCTGGTATGACACCTGTGAGTGATTTGACATTGTTCCAGATTTTTCCGGATAGCCTGAATTATGTCTCAGGCAGTTCCGAATATCGTTTAAATCCTCCGAACCCTGATAATCCTGCTTCTCCTGCATGGACGGCGATCGGAGATCCACTTGGTGCTGGAACTGAGATAGATCCCTACCACTGGGACTATAATAATACTTCCCTGCCAGACGACTTGGAGGGGGCGCTTGTTTTCTTGCCTCCCGGAGATATAATTCAGATCCGCTTTAACGGCTACGTCGGTTGTGATTTCAATGGCGGTCAACTTCGCTTCTATGGCGAATACGATGAGTGCGGCGCAGCAGGTCGGTTGGTAACTAAAGATGCTTTCTCCAGCCCGATCACTCCGAACAAACCGATTCTCAGGGTCGAGAAAACAGCCCCGAATACAGATATTACCTGTAACCAGCAGGTGGAATGGACCCTAAGCGTGACGAACGAAGCGAATGGTACGGCCGGACAGCCGGTGGCTGCCCAATATGTTGAACTGCGGGACACCTTGGGAAGCGGTTTTGACGCGGCAAATGCCGTCATTCTCGATTCCGGAGGGACTCCTGTTACTTCAGTCATTCATAATGGTCAGGATCTGTATTGGAGTCTCCAGAGTCTGCAGCCTGGTACGACGGAAACCTATACGATCAGGGCTGAGTTTGATGATTGCAGCGGAACTCTCGAAAATACCTTTTCCGGAAAGGCGGGGTGTGATGATGGCAGCGGCGGTGCGTCTTGTTTTATCTGCCGCTATGATGATGATCCTGCGGGCCTTCCTGACTGTCCGAAAGCAGAGATCACGATGAGTAACCAAACGCCGAACCTGGGTATTACTTTGAATACGCCTGTTCTTAGGGCTTGTACTGAAAATGTGCCGATTCAGATCACACTTGAGAATACCAGTACTGAAGCCGCCTTATTTGACCTTGATCTGGATATTGAATTACCGGCAGGGGTCAGTTATGTGGCGAATTCTGCCACTGTGGATGGAAGCCCTGTCTCAGATAGCGATTTAACGTTCTCTGGACAACACATTATTTTCTACGACAACGATTACGCCAACAATAATTTGCCCGATATTTCGGCCGGTGGAAGCGTGGTATTGGGATTTCAGGTTGATATCCAGTGTTCGGCCGGTGGGAATTTCAGCGCAACCCCTCAATTCCACGATTGCTGTGGTGTTGATCCTGGTCAAGGATCCATTTCTATAAACACCAATTGGGAGATTCCCGAACTTCGAGTGGAAGTTACTAATGACAGCGGCCCCTTTGAGTGTGGAGAAGACATTGATTGGACCTTTCATGTCTATAACGACGGAGGATTGGCGGCTGAAATGGTGCGCCTCGTGAATCTCGTCGGAAGCGGTATGAACTTCGTGAATGGAGGGGCAGCGCCGAACGGCGATGATTTTTATGAAGACAGTGCTGGTGATCAGATCTTTTCGTGGAATGCCAGCCGTGAACTGACCTGGGAACTTGCGAATCTTCCAGCCAATCCCGGCCCCGGCCAATGTACCGGAGGGATATGCCACCGGGAATTCCATCTATGGACGAGAGTCGATGCCGGCAATTGTAATGATCCGGCGGAACGAAGAAATACCCTTAATGCCACCTGGCACTGTGCTGATCCGTTGCTTCCTCCTCCGGAAGAAGATCCCAACACAGATGAATCGATCTGTACGTCCGCTGCCGTCAGCGATGCGCACGAAGCGAATGTTACGCCCCTCGCCGACGCCAGCGCCAGCGTGACTCCGATTGTCGTGCCGCAATGTGCTGTTAATACGACCGTTTTTGTCGATATTACGGTTCCCGACACGTCTAGTACGATATATAACATGGAAACCACAATTACGCTGCCGACCGGCATGGCATTCCACAATACCGGAGCTCTGTCAAATCTCCAGGTCTCCGTGCAAAGCGGAAATGCTTCAGGGCTTGCCAGTCCTGTTGTCGCTAATTTTCCGACTAATGGCGCCAACACCATTACCTTCAGCAGCTCCAGCAGCCTCGGCCTTTTGGCAAGCTCTGTCGATGCTGATCCCACTGTAATCAGGGTGCAGTTTGACGTGTCGTCTTCCTGTTTTAGCAGCGGGGATATTAATGTAACATTAAATTTTGAAGATTGTTGCGGAAATTCCCATACCGTCGGCCCGACCCCAAGCGCACTGACGAGCGGCGAGCCGGATCTGGATGTCTCCGTCAACAGAGTTGTGCCGCCCAACAACGTGGATTGCGGCGAGACGATTGAATACGAAATTACGGTCACCAATAACGGTGATTCGATCGCCACTTATGCGGTTGTCGAAGCAGCGCTCGGGGAGTGGCTCACCTTCGACAGCGCGACAACGCCAGCCTTTTCCAATGTGGTATCCGCCGATTATCCCGTTCCGCCGTTTACGCGCGATACATCGGGGCCGTCGTGTTATACTGGTTCTTTCCCCACAGGCTGTGCAGCGTGCAGCCAGGGAGATGCAGGCACAGTCCGCTGGGAGTTGACAAATTTAGTGCCCACCGAGACATGGACAACCACTTTAACTGTGGAATTCGACCGACCCGCAGCAGGGGATTGTGATGATGTGGACCGTCAGATTACAGTATCGACGTTTTCTGATTGTCCGTCCGATACGACAAGCTGGACATTTGATGACAACGCCTGCACCAACGACGGCAGCGGGACCTGCATCGATCCCGGCTCGAGCACATATACTGATGAAAACGAATCCCCTGATCTGGTTGCAACGATCGGCACTCCGACCATCAGTTGTGTAAACGGCTTGGTCAGTGGCGAGGTGGACGTTACTATCGCAAATCAAGGCGATGGAGCGACCTTTGCTTCTGATTTTGTGGTGCAGGTCGATGAAACGACTGGCACTGGATGGGCAGGAACAGCGACATACACTGGTACTCTCGCTCCTGGCGCTTCCGCTACGATGACAGTCGATTTATTCAACGCTGGCTCTACGCCGGACTGTGACTCCTGCAGCCCAACCGTCCCCAACGGATATTCCTTTACTGCCAACGTGGATTCTGATACTGATGTGTGTGAATGTGATGAAAGCAACAATACTTCCAGTCCGGTAAGCTATGATCCCTGTGCCTCCATCGGTAATCTGGTGTGGTTCGATGTGAATGGCGACGGTGTGCAAGACGGCGGACTAGAAGCTGGGGTTGCCGGTGTGACAGTGAACCTCCTTGATCAAGACGGGAATACCCTGGCCACTACGACTACCGACGCTAACGGTGAATATCTGTTCGATGGGCTGTTTCCCGGTGAATATGCCATTGAGTTCGATCTGACGACTTTGCCCACTGGCTACATTGTCACCACTCAGGATGCCTCCGGCGGCACCGATGACACCGACAGCGACGCTGACCGAAGCACCGGCCAGACGATCAATACGACCCTCGATCCCGGGGAAAACGATCTCTCTTGGGATATGGGAATTTATCATCCTGTCAGTATCGGTAACTACGTCTGGCTCGACGCCGATGCCGAAGGTGATCAGGATGAAGTCGGAACCGGCATTCCTGGGGTTTCTGTGCAACTACTCGATGCCGCAACCATGCTTCCGGTGACGCTTGATGCTGAAGGCAACTCCATGTCTTCGACGACCACGACAGACGCCAACGGCTTGTATAACTTTACCAATCTGCCTCCTGGTGATTATGTTGTCAGTATTCCAGCGTCCAACTGGACGAGCGGCGTCTTCAGCGCCGGTCAGTATGAAGATGCGTTGGGCAGTCCTGGCGCTGGCGCGGATGATCAGAATAATGCTGATGACAATGGCAATAACGACGGTACGGCGGCCTTCGCAGGCGTGCAAAGCAGTTCAATTGAGCTCCTCTCCGGACAAGAACCTACAGACGACGGGGATAGCGATAACAATTCCGACTTAACGATTGACTTTGGCTTCTATCAAGGAATCAGCCTGGGAAATTATGTCTGGTATGATGCCAATGGCGATGGTACTCAAGATCCTGGCGAAAGCGGTATCGCTGGCGCGACTGTGCGTCTCTTCTTGGCTGACGGCACAACTCCGGCAACAGATATTTCCGGGGCAGCCGTAGCAGATCAGACCACAGGCGCAGATGGTCTGTATCAGTTTGTCAATTTACCGCCAGGAGACTATGTCGTCGAAGTGATCCCCCCTGCAGCCTATTATTCTTTGACAACCGGAGGCGCAGATCCGGATGATAACGACAACACTGATTCGAACGGCTATCTATCAGGAACACGGTTTCTGAGTTTGCCCGTGACGTTGACGTCCCAAGGAGAACCGATTACCGATGGCGATACCGACAGCAACAGCAATCTGACGGTAGATTTTGGTTTCGTGCGCTATGATTATGGCGATTTGCCGGACAACATTACCAATTACCCGGATTATCCAACCCTTAATGCCAGCACAGGGGCATATCATTTAATTGATGATATGACATATTTAGGTGCAGGTGTGGATGCGGAAGGTGATGGGCAGCCAAATGAGACCGCCCTTGGCGATGATAACACCGGTCCTTTAGCAGATGATGAAGACGGCGTGGTGTTCGTGACGCCGTTGATGGCAGGGCGGCCTTATGAAATTCAGGTGAATGCCGGGCCGAATGCGGGTGTGTTGAACGCCTGGATCGATTGGAATGGTAATGGCGCATTGGAGGCTGGTGAACGGCTTGGCGCGGCAGATCAAGCCATTGCTGGCGGTGGTTCGGTCACATTGACTGGCACAGCCCCGGCAACTGCGCCGACAAGTCTCTATTCCCGCTTCCGCTTTACCGCAGCGGCAGGTCAGGGCGGCGGCAGCCCGACTGGTCTGGCAGCGTCCGGTGAAGTCGAGGATTATGTGCTGATGAGCCTCGGCAACCGCGTCTGGCGCGATAATGGCGACAGCGGAGGAACCGGCAACAACGGCATCCAGGACGGTGGTGAATCCGGTATTCCTGGTGTGGTGATGGAGCTGCTGGATGGCAGCGGGAATCCTGTCACGGATTCAGACGGAAATCCGTTGACTGTCACGACCGACGGGAATGGTGATTATCTCTTTACCGGTTTGCTGCCCGGTGATTATCGGGTGCGGGTCGCGGCCAGTAATTTCCAGAGCGGGAACGCCCTGGAAGGGCTCTTATCTTCGTGGGATCGTCCGGGATTCGGAGATGCTCAGGTACAAAACAATCAGGATGTCGATGAGAATGGTATTGACAACCCGAATCCGGCCTCGAACGGCATTACAAGCGGCGTGACAACGCTTGTGAGAGGAGGCGAATCAACCACTGACGGCGATACGGACGCTAACTCCGATCGTACGATTGACTTTGGTTTCATCGAATACGATTACGGCGATCTGCCGGATACGCCGTATCCGACCTCATTGGCGAGCAATGGGGCGCGGCATGCGCTGGACGGCCGGACCTATCTTGGCGGCGGCGTGGATGCTGACTCCGATGGTCAGCCGCATGTCAGCGCAGGCAGCGTGATTTTGGCGGCTGGTGACGACGGTGACGGCAATGATGATGAAGACGGGGTGGTATTCGTGACGCCGCTGATGCCAGGGCGGCCTTATGAAATTGAGGTGAATGCCGGGCCCAATGCTGGTGTGTTGAACGCCTGGATCGATTGGAACGGTAATGGCACGTTGGAAGCCGGTGAACGGCTTGGAGCGGCAGATCAAGGGATCTCTGGCGGTGGTTCGGTGACATTAACCGGCACAGCCCCAGCTACTGCGCAGACGAGTCTCTATTCCCGTTTCCGATTTACTGCATTGGCAGGTCAGGGGGGGGACAGTCCGACTGGCGCAGCAGCAACCGGTGAAGTGGAGGATTACGTCTTGATGAGCCTCGGCAACCGCGTCTGGCGCGATAATGGAGACGGCGGAGGAACCGGTAACAACGGAATTCAGGACGGTGGTGAAAGGGGCATTGAAAATGTGCTCGTAGAACTTTTGGATAGCGCCGGAAATCCTGTGCTGGATGAGGCCGGTAACCCGATTACGACTACTACTGACAGCGTTGGTGATTACTTGTTTAGCGGTTTGCCGGAAGGCCAATATCAAGTCCGCATTGCAGCGAGTAATTTCCAGAGCGGCGGCGTCTTGGAGGGGATGCTCTCGTCGTCAGGCTCTGGCGATCCTGAAATAGCGAACGATCAGGATGTGGATGAAAACGGCATCGATGATCCTAATCCTTTCACGAACGGTATTTTGAGCGGTGTGACGACTCTGACGCCTGGGACGGAATCCACAGCCGACGGCGATACTGATCCGAATTCGGATCGCACGATTGACTTCGGTTTTGTGGAGCATGATTGGGGCGATCTACCTGATACTTCATATCCGACACTTTTGACAGCAAACGGGGCGCGGCATGTTCTTGATGGGCGGACCTATCTTGGCGCTGGCGTGGATACGGAAGGTGACGGCCAGCCAAACGAGATCGCCCTTGGGGATGATAACGCCGGTCCGTCAGCAGATGATGAGGACGGCGTGGTCTTCGATACGCCGCTGATGCCGAATCAACCCTATCAAATCACCGTCGGCGCAGCGCAAACCGGTGAAGTGGAAGATTACGTCCTCGGCAGCCTCGGCAGCCGTTTGTGGCGCGATAATGGCGAAGGGACGCCGGGGGGCAGCGGGAATAATAACGGTCGGCAAGACGGAACAGAAACTGGTCTTGAAAACGCCATTGTAGCCCTGCTGGATCGAAACCGCAATCCAATTCTGGACTCCAACGGCAATCCGGTGACCACGACGACTGATGCCAATGGCGATTATAGTTTCACCGGTCTGCCGGAAGGGGACTATGTCATTCATGTTATGCCAGAGAATTTTGAAAGCGGCGGAGCCTTGGAAAATCTCTATTCTTCCAGCGATCCCCATGGTTCGCCGAACGATCCGAGAAACGGCCGTCCGGGCTATGGCATCGATCAAGGGACCGATGAAAACGGGATCGATGAAGATTATCCACATACTAACGGCATCTTCTCAATGCCTGTGGATCTGGAATTTGGGCAGGAACCGACTGGCGAAGATGGCGATGCCAATTCGGATATGACGATAGACTTCGGTTTTATTCGTATCGATTTCGGTGATGTCCCGGCCTCCTACCCGACGACGATGGATCATAACGCGGCGCGCCATGTGATCGATGACTTTAATTTCCTGGGGCTCTCTGTGGATGCAGAAAGCGACGGCAAGCCAAGTAATACGGCCCTCGGCGACGATAGTGTGCTGGAACCGGATGATGAGGACGGTGTGGTCTTTCTGACACCGGTTATGCCGGGCGAAGAATTCCAGATCGCGGTACGCGGAACAAGCCTGTCAGGAACGCCCGGCTATCTGACTGCCTGGATCGATTTTAACGGTGACGGCGATTTTGACGATCCTGGTGAGTATATCATCGATACACTTCCTGATCCGGTCAACGACCCGATATTTAACAATGAAATGAAAATTTTGACTTTTACAGCGCCGAATTTTTCGCAGACCGCGGCTTCGACCCTGTATTCCCGCTTTCGCTATACGACGCAGGCCGGCGGCATTACGACGCCTGATGGCGAAGCGCCGGACGGCGAAGTCGAGGATTACGCCCTGCTGAGCCTCGGCGATTTTGTCTGGATCGATGAGGGGCAAGGCGGCGGCCTTGCCGGTGACGGTAAGCAGAATGGCAGTGAGCCGGCTGTGCCGAATGTGAAGATGGAGCTGTATCTGCAAGGACAGACCCCTGGCAGTGATACGCCGATTGCCGCGACGACGACCAATGACGAAGGCCGTTATTATTTCACCGGCTTGCAACCCGGAAACTACATCGTCCATATTCCGTCCAGCGAATTCCAGGATGGCGGGCCGTTGGAGGATATGGTCTCGTCGCTGGGGGCCGGTGTGCCGAATGACGATCTGGATGAAGAGGGTGACGAAAATGGACGGGATGAACCAGATCCGGCAGAGACCGGGATTTCGTCGGGCGTGGTGAGCCTGACTTTCGGTAATGAACCGACCGGCGAAGACGGCGATCCAAACTCGAACCTGACGATCGATTTCGGCTTCCACGAACTGGTGAGTTTAGGAAATCGCGTCTGGTTCGATCCGGATAATAACGGTCTGCATGAAGATGATGAAGAGGGCATTGCCGGAGTCGAAGTGCATCTGTACCGGCTCGATGGTACGTTGGCGCTGAATTACGATTGGGTACCATGCATCACGACGACTGACGAGTACGGGTATTATCTCTTTGATCGATTGGTGCCGGGCTATTACCTTGTCAGGCTGCCGGATTCGAACTTTGACGCGGGGGCGGCGCTGGAGGGCCTGACGAACAGCTATCCGACCCTGTTCGATCCGAATCAAAACTGCGACAGGGCCGACCACGGCATTATGCCTGGTGATGGAGAATTAGACCAACATCTCGCCTGTTTCGGTCAATTGAGCGATGAGGATCTGATTCCGCAGGGAGAATTGCTGCCGGGCTTCGAGGGGGCCGGATTCTTCGAGGAATTTATCTTTGACGAAACAGTTCCGGAGATTCCTGAACTGCCTGCCGTTGAAGAAGGAGTCGAAACAATTACTCCGCCGACGCTTCCGTAAATACTCTGAGTGTCTTTTTCGATCAGATGACTTTACATACAGCGTTTCTGAATCAGTTGTCGGTCGGACTTTCCAGTCCGGCCGGTCGAAGTGGAAGCTTCGACTGGCATATCTCATTCAGGATGACTATATACCGGAACGAGGACGGCAGAGTATTATGCTTGAGAGGCAAAGCCATAACAAATCGTGGAAGGAACGAATTGGTAGAGGAGGATGAACGTAATGATAGCATACGGTCGTAGAGTGATATTTTGGGGAGTGTTCGCAGCTCTCCTGATTGTTTTTGTCGGTTCCGCCTACACGGCAGATGTGCCGAGCGGGGCTGTCGGGGTGTTCCCGAACAAGGAACCGACCGGTGAAACGGATCTCGGCTCGCACGGACATGGAACTGTCGACAATAATAACAGTAATCTGACGATGGATTTCGGCTTTTATCTTCCAACTCCAACACCGACTCCTGTTGCTGGGCCAAAGCCCGGTCCCGTTACAGATGCAGATCTGGATGACAATAGAGAGACGGAGACAGATGGGTCGAGACTTGGTTTGACGAAATCTGTGAATCGCGGCAGCGTAACACCGGGGCAGGTTGTGGAATATACCGTCACAGTGACAAACAGTGAAGCTCTTCCGGTGCGTAACGTCACGCTGCAGGACAGGCTGCCTGATGGGTTTTCTTATTCACCCGGAAGTGCTTCGATAGACGGGAGTTCTGTTGCTGACCCGTCAGTGAGTGGACGTTTATTGAATTTTTCGATTGATATGATTCCGGCCCGCAGTTTTGTCACAATACGTTATAGCGCTGTTGCCAGCTCGGACATCGCAGCAGGGAGCTATGACAATGTGGCGTTTCTTGATAATGGGGAGGAGGCCTCGGCAACTGTGCATGTGGAGGCCGGTCGTCGAAGCGGGAGCGAGCATTTCGGAAAATTCCGTGAGGGAGTCGATATCTACCCGCCTTGCGTCATCATTCCTGCGGAAATCGAGGAGCCCTGGTTCATTACCGACATTGCGATGTATGCCGCTTCCGAATTACATGAAACCAGCCATCCATTTATCCAGTGGTCAGAAGAAAACGGCTTGGCCCTGGATCAGCATTTGTTTTCCCCGACCGGTGTCAGAGAGTTTGGTGTTGAAATGCTTGAATTTTCCGTGAATAATGTCAATACGGTCTTAACGAATTCCGGCATCGGTCTTCATTTTAAATATGCGCCCTTTCTTGTGGCTGGAGCGAAAGCAAAGGGGATATCGCCGGAAACTTATCTACAGGAACGATTACGCGAGTATGCCCGCCGTTCGAATTTGAAGGTCGTGCCGCAAAATATCTATCCGATTTTTGTTGAGTATGCCGAAGGCGATCCGCGCTACATGCAGTCGGTTAATATCAACGATTGGGAAACTCTGCTGTGGGATCGGCAGCGTTTTAATACTCATCTTATCCCGAGCGCCTACGGTCAGGCCCTGCTCCGGCAGGTTTTGCTGCTTGGAGACTTTTTGGCCTCGCAGCATGATAAGAGCGGTCGGCCGCATTCTGACGGAGCATTCCTGGGAATTGACGACGCTCGTGGGTTTGTCGGTATTCTGACAGCAGAGAGTGTCGTGAATAAGCTCTGGTTTATGGCGAATACGCTGCTTCAGTCGGGCGATGACAGCGTCATTCCGTATTTCCCATATCAGACGGTCGTGACCCCGAATAGTCTTGAGAAAGGACATCCTGAACCGCAGGTTGTGGATGCTCGAACTCGTCTGTTCGATCAACTATCCTTGCTCTGGGCTTTGAGTGAACTGATGCTGCTGACGGGCGACGAGAGCCCTGAATCCTATCGCCAGGCATTCAGCCAGGAACTTCTTGCTCCTGATGTCAATTTTCGCACGATCGAACAATCGTTTCCTGTGTCTGTCGATAGACTTTCGGCCGATTCAGTGCATGCCCTGACTGGAAAATTAGCCGAAATTGTCTTTGAAACGATTGTCACCTTGCATTATGATGATGAGGCAGAGGTGCTGGTCGATTCTGTTCTGCCGGGAGGGCAGCGTGGAACCCATGAGAATGGGGAGGAGACGGCTCAGGCAAAGGTTGTGACAACCTATCTGGGGTTGATGATTACGGCTATGGAGCATTATTATGAAGCGACAAGCCGTTATCCTGAACGTAGACGTGATATTCTGGATATGGTTCGTGTGGCTGCGGATTATCTTCTCGAACACCTTGCCGATCGTAAAAATGGCGGGTTTTGGTCGGAACAGGTTCTTGAACCAGAGAATTCTGACCAGGGAGAGCCCCGGAAATCAGGAAAACGGCAGAAATCTCTTTCGTCGCAAATGGCCGCGATCAGAGGCTTGCTTTCGGCATATGCGCTCACACAAGATGCTCGTTATCGAAGTCTGGCGTATGACACGTATACCTATCTTGAGAAAACCTTCTGGAAAGCAGATTTTGGGATTTACAAGGATCGGGCCACTCGGGGGCTTTACACCTATACTCCGATGGATATTGGCCTGGTGACCGGCGCGTTGCGAGAATTAATCTACCAAGCTGACGATGCGAGGCAGATTCTGGACATGACCAGGCGGATGAAAACTTTTGTCAAGCAGATCGCGAAATACGCCGGTTTGCAATTGAGCGAAGTGATCACTGAGAGTACACAGGCTTTTCTGCGTCCGGTCGGAGAGGCGAATTCGATTCGTACCGCTGTTTCTCTCGACAGTCCATTCGGACTTGCTCCGGTTCTCGGTTCTGAAGTGACGTTGAATCATGACGCTATTCTGGCTTTGCTTGCCGGGCTGCCGACAGATGCCTGCGAACAAACGCGGAGTTCATTTCGGAGCGCATATTATTACACTGATATCGGCATGTATGCGGCCTCTGAATTCGGTTTGGCCCGCAGTGCGCTCCAGGGGGACAGAACGACTGCGATCTCCGGAACCCCGGAACGGAACCGGAATCCAGAACTGCTTCATTTGACGGCAACAGAACGTATTGCCCAAAAGGCCAGTGATTTTTCCGATTATAACCTGGTGCATATTCATACCAAATCAGCCCTGGGGATCGGGTTAAAGTATGGACCTCTCGTGCAGCGGGAGGCGGTTGCGAAAGGCATCAGCCCGGAAGTTCATCTTGAAGAAGTCATGCAGGAATATGCGACTCTTACTGGTCTCGATAGGTTTCCCAGCCATCTTCTCCCGATATTTCTTGAGTTTGAGGGTGGGATACCGGAGATCGAGTACGGCGGGGAGTCGGAACGATGGCTTGATGAGAATATGGATACGTCTTTGCTTCCGTCGGCTTTTGGGCAAAGTTTGCGCCGCCAAGTGCTCTGGCTCAAAAGTGTGTTGGCGGATCGGCATGATGAGCGAAATCGAGTGGCGGCTGACGGAGCATATCTGGGCCGTAATGCTGAGGAAGGTTTCCTGGGGTTGCTGGTGGCTCAGGAAATTGCCAATAAAATCGTATTCCTGCGTGAAACGTTGTTGACTCCGCTCGATTCCGAATCGGTAACAACTCCATCCGGCCTGTATATCCCGCACCGTATTGAAGCCGATTTTGACGGTGATGAGCCAATAGAATACGTTGTCGAAGATACGGCAAGTTCGCTTTTCGATCAGGTTTCTCTGCTCTGGGGAATGAGTGAATTGTACGCCTTGCTGACCGCGGAGCAGGATAAGCCATATGCCGGGATCTTCGGGACTGATAAACTGATCGATCTCGATCTTGCGGAGAGGACGAAGGAACTGATCACGATCGTGCTGGAGAATTTGAAAGCACTCCATTGGAATCCGGCCTATCAGACGTTTTATGACTGGCACAGCTTTTCTGAAGTGCAAGATGAGCCCGTGCAAAGCCAACGCATTTCGACACATTTAGCAGCGATGGCGATGATTGCGTTGGAAAGTGTCCTCCAACATGTTTCAGATGCACCTGCTCTTCAGCACAACGCTCAGACATTGCTGCTCGGGCAGACGCTGTTTTTTCAGAAACATCTCTTTCGTGAGTCAGATGGAGCGGTGTATAATGGGGCCCGTCTCGGTGCAACCGTTGAACCTTTCGGCGGGTTAAAAACCCTTCTCGCTCATGCTTCTGCGATTCGGAGTTTTTTGATTGCGTATCGCATGACCGGGGAACCGTTCTATCTGCAAAGGGCACGACATGTCTTCGAAGCGCTTGACAGGAGTTTTTGGGATTCTCAACTGAACATCTATAAGAGTTCTTACAATCAATATCACTACACTCCTTTAAGTGTTGGCATGACGGTCGGGGCGTTTAGAGAATTTTTGGCTCTCGATTCAACGGAATTCCTGGCGCGAATGAACGAGCATTTTTCAAGTTTTTTTAAACAGGTTGTAGAACGAATCGGGCTTCAACTTTCCGAGCAACAGCATTTTATGGAACTCGTCGGGGAACCTGAAACCCTGGCGCCAGTTTTTGCCGCATCTCTCATGGTGCAGCCTGCCGGAAGCGACGTTGCCGGAAATATTCCTCAACCAGGAAGTACGTTGATCTATGTGATCAAAGGTTTGGCTTCAGAACTGGCTTGTGCGACCGAAGATGCGTATATCGAGGATACGCTTCCTGAAGGAGTGACGTTTATCCGGAGTATGCCTGCGCCAGACAGTATCAAACATGGTGTTCTGCGTTGGAACGTTGCTGACCTGTCGGTTGATGAAAAGGGCTTTTATACGGTTCAGCTCGAAGTACAAGTTAATCCGTTTTCATCGTCCGGGTTTGGGCTGAGTTATGAAGATATTCAAATCGGGAATCGGACCTGGAGCATGAAAAACTGCGCGTCTCTCTGGTGCGGCGACCCGGAGAAGGGACAGGAGTTGCTTGAAACCGATTGTGTGGATGATAAACTCGAAACGCCGCAGCTCGGAGTTGAAAAATCTTTGCTCACCCTGGGAGCCGAACCTGGAGGTGATGCTGAGTTTGAAATTGTTGTGACGAACTTGAGCGAAGTGACGGCGTATTCTGTCACCATTGAGGATTCGAATCCGTCAGGTTTTCTGTACCTCAAGGATTCGGTACGGAGCCAAGGTGTTGTTAAGGTTGATCTGCTTGATACGCAACCGTTAGTATGGGGCCTGGAGAATCTCGAACCAGGGCAGTCGTTTCGCCTGACGTACAGGGTGCGTCTCGATAGCCGTCTGAAAGAGGGGATCTATCAAACGGCTGTTAACGTGCATGCAATGGATCTCTCTGGATTTCAATTCTCTTCGAACGAATTCACGTTGAATGTTGCTCTTGAAAAAACGGTTGCGCTGAAAATTGCGCAACAAGTTCTTGAACCGCAAGATGCGGCCGGCATACAAGCGGGACTGCCGTTTTCAGTCGAGATACGTCTCGAAAACATCGGTTCTGAGGATTTGATCGACGGACGCATTGAGGTTGTGCTTCCCGATGGAGTTGACTATATTGTGAACAGCGGACGCATCAATGATGTTGCTATTGAAAATCCGCAGCGTGAAAAGCAAAAACTCCTCTGGAAGGTTGGAGAGATTGCGCAAGGTGTCACGAAGAAACTTCATTACGATTTAAGGAGTGGGCGGGAACTTTCCGACAACCTGACATTCACGACCGTTGTCCATGGTATTAGCGCGTCTGGGACACCCTTTACGAGTAAAGAGCGGAAGCTGACGCTTTCCTTTATCCCATAGAAGTATGCACACAGCCATGATGATGGACTCTACCTTTAAAGTGGAGTCCATCATCATGACATGGGTCCTTAAAAAATCATTCCAAACAGTTTTCTCCTTTAGTACCCCCTTCTATCAGCGTGACACATTTTCTGCCCCCGTTGATTGACTGCTCCTATAAAAAAGGATTTGACATTTGTTAAGAACTTTGGTAATAAGAATTGTGCCGTTCTGTTTTTCGCGGCTATTTTTCCTTGACATGATGTCTGCTCGTTTTCTTCTTTCATGAGAATGGCAAAGGAAATGGAGCAACGCGGTTTTATTCGGACATATATCTAAAAAGGAGCGTTGAGAGACGTGAAGGGTATGGAAAATGTCTGTTCTCGTTGTCGAGGAACCGGATGGGTGGTAAGCACACGAGACGGTGTCGAGATGGCAACACGCTGCTCATGCGGGGTTGGGGTGAAGAAGTCGGACTTGTTGAAACAGGCCCGTATTCCAAAGCGATATGAGAAGTGTTCCTTTGAGAATTTCAGCCTGGAGCAATGTGATGAGTCGCAAAAGCTCGCAAAACGTACCGTTGAGTATTTTGTGACCGTCTATCCCGTTGTTGAAGCAGGTCTGCTCCTCATGGGGCCTCCTGGAACTGGTAAAACTCATTTGGCGGTGGCAGCGATAAAAGCTCTGGTTGCCGGAAAAAAAATTCCGTGTTTGTTCTACGATTTTCATGATCTGTTGAAGACGCTTCAGAGTTCTTATGCGAAGAATTCCGAATTCTCCGAAATCAGTGTGCTGTCTCCTGTGCTCCATGCAGAGGTCTTAGTGCTCGATGAACTTGGAGCGAGAAAGATGAGTCCTTGGATGCAGGATACGTTAACCCACATCCTGAATCGCCGATACAATGAAAAACTGATGACAATCATTACCTCAAACTGGATGGATCAAGAGATGCTTGAAACCTCTGCCAGAGGGAATCATCAGGTTGAAGAAACTCTGGATAAACGTATCGGTTACCGTTTGCGCTCTCGTCTGTATGAAATGTGTGAAACTGTCCAGATACGGTCATCGTCTTCTGATTTCCGGAAATTTCTTCATGCCAAACATAAAACACGAGTTACGCAATTGTTATAAGTTGCTGTCTTTTTTGAGGAGAATGTCGGGGAAAAAATGTGAGTAGCAGTCGTAGAACGTATTTTTATCTTGACAAGCGTCGAAAGTTTTATTACTTATTATGTTTATTGTTACATTTGCCACAGGAATATCATCAGTGGTCGTTTGCATTGAATGGCGTAGGGTCGTGCGTCTTGAGTCAGGAGTAAGGAGGAGTTTCAATGGTTATTCCAAAAGGGAAGGTTGTTCATGAGGATTTAAGCACCTCATATACTAATATTCGAGAGCTTCTGGGAGACCTTCGTCACAACAGCTTTACTGGATATTGCCAGGTCAATTTTTGGGAATATCAAGGAACGTTGTTCCTTGATCGGGGGCGTATTATTAATGCGTTCGAAGATCTTGGAAAAGAGCAAACGACCGGAGACCGTGCCATCAAAAACATCCTCTCTCGGGCAACCCAAAAAGACGGAACTGTGAGTGTGTTTCTCCTGCCGAACGAAATGGTGGCGACCTTGGCAAGCGTCTTACATAGTAAGGTGAAATATCGTGACTTGACAACTGAACTGACAAGTCTGGAAAAACTCATTTCGAAACTCAAGAAAGAAGAACACTCAGGGTACGTTGAAGTGCTTCTGAATAGTGAGAGTGGTGACGGGTGCATTTATTTTCAGGATGGGCGCGCGATGGAAAGCGTATTTCGGTCTTCGGACGGAGAAATGATTTCAGGCCCAAGTGGATTTAAAAGGATACTGGGATTGAGCACAGAAGTTGGCGCTGTCTTCAATGTCTATGAATCTGATTTATCGTCGATCGTGATTGAAAATTCAACCTCTGAAGAGGTGTTGCAACTGTTCCAGGAGACTCTGGTGATCGTTGAATCTACAGTTGATGAGCACTTCGGTAGTGGGAGATTTTTAGACGAATTTAAACGGATGCTCGCGACAAATGCTAATAAATATCTGTTTCTCGACCCCTTTGCCGGTGAGTTTATCTACAAAGATAACACCCTGACGTTTGACGGTGACACCGGTCTTGAGGAATTCACCACCGGCGTATGTGATGTGATGACACAGGCAGTGGAACACTTTAAAGAACGGGATAAAAATAGTAGTTTTGACGCGGCTCTTGGCACGAAGATTCAGGGATTAAAAGAGGAGCGGATGGAATTAATCGACCGCCTGAAATTAGACATGAAAATGCCATCGATCTTTGGAGATCGCGCCCTGAACGATGTGAATGCTGAGTCAGCAGAGAAAGAGGAAAAAGAGACGAAGGGAAGTCGTTTTTGGCCATTTCGACGGGGAAAAGGAAAAACTGACGAATAGATCCGTTTGGTCGGATGTGACTGAAAATGAATGTTGAAGATGAATGCCAGGATATGAAACGGACTTGTTAACTTGAAGCGTTATGAGAGACGAAAGAACATAAGGGTGCTGCAGGATGGAAAAGATTAAGAACTTAAGTTTGAAATGGAAATTTGGTATTGTCTGTTTACTGGCATTGCTTGTCGTTATTCTCATACTGCTCTTCTTTTTTCGGGGTTTCCTGAGTCGTGAGCTCGATGCATTATATGGTGATACCGGGACAAAAGGGCTCTTTGTGGCTGATCTGTTGATTCATGATATCAAGCCGATTATCGAAGACAATACCGATTCGCAGGAACTCCAGCAAACCCTTGACGCGTATAAAGAGTTGTATGGAATCTATGGCCTTCGATATATCTTTCTTTTAGACGATACGAATTCTGTGATCGTTGATACATACCAAGACCGGGTGCCTCAAAGCTTGATCGATTTAAACCTTTTATCGGAAAACGAATCGGAAGCCCGGAAGCAATTTTCCGCTGGCAACAAACAGTACTATGATTGTGCTGTCGAATTACCCCTGCCTGAAGAGAAACGTGGGACAGTACGAATCGGGTTTGTCGAACGACATCCCGATTCGCCAGTGTGGCAAAATTTAAAAATATCTCATGTGAAAAGAGTCTTTAACCCTTTGTTGCTCATTAGTCTTTTGTTTGTTGTTCTTTTGACCGGCCTTATGACCGCGGCATTTTCGTTTGCGATCGTTCGACGAATTGAGTCGATCTCGCAGATCACCGAACGGATGAGTTTCGGAGAACTTGATATCGATATCCCTATGCACAGTGGTGATGAGTTAGGAAATTTGGAAGATACCTTAGAACGAATGAGAAGTAATACGAAGGATGCGATCGATCGCTTGAAACGAAGGAAATAGGATCGGTCCTGTTGCGAGTTGTTTTGCATGCCTGTGGCAAACAAGAAAAGATGTGTTGGTTTCTCAAGAGAAGATGAGAGGTTTTAGTGTAGGAGACGATGTGCTATGGCGCAAACGAAGATAGACGGAAGTAAAACGATAACATTCGACGCCGCCCAATACGAAGGAATCAAAAAATACCTTGGAGAACTCTATTTGAAAACACGGGCGAAAGTTGTGCTTTTTGCGGATATGGCTGGACAGATCGTTGGTGAGCGTGGAGATACCGCTGAAATGAACACAACGGTGTTATCGGCGCTTGCTGCCGGCGATTTTGCCGCAACCGCCGAAATTGCGAAATTAGTTGGTGAAGGGGACCGGTTTAAACTTCATTTCCACGAAGGAGAAACGAAAAACGTCTATCTCACAAACGTCGGAAATCAATTTTTTATGATCATCATCTTTGACGCAACTGTTGCTTTAGGGATGGTTCGGGTATATACGAAAAAAGCTGTTGAATCCCTCTTGTCGCTGATTGCTGAAGCAGAAGCCAATGTCGGGACTGCTGCCGAAGATATGATTGATGATGATTTTGGACGGCTGCTGGCAGACGAACTGGACGGCGCGTTTAGAGACTAAGCAATTATCCCGTGAACCAACATGAACGAGTGAGAGGATTATGTATATAAACTGGGCATTACAACAAATAAATTTAAAAATTGTGTATTACGGCCCTGGTGTTAGTGGAAAAACGACTAATTTACTCTATATCCATTCAAAGGTTGCTGCCGATTTAAAAGGAGAATTGGTGTCTCTCCAAACGCAAGAAGATCGCACGATTTTTTTCGACTTTCTCCAACTCGAAGTTGGAAAGATTAAAGGGAAAAAACCAAAATTTAACCTCTATACTGTTCCCGGACAAGTGTATTATGCGTACAGCCGGAAAGTGATTTTGAATGGCGTCGATGGTGTGGTGTTTGTCGCGGATTCTCAGTTCGATCGCCTTGAGGCCAATTTGGAAACCCTCAACGACCTGGAAAATAATCTTCGCCAGGATGGCCTGAAAATGGAAGAATTCCCCTGGGTGATTCAGTATAATAAGCGTGACTTGCCGAATGTCGCTCCTATTCAATATTTACAACTTAAACTGAATAAATATAACGTCCCTCACTTTGAGGCTGTTGCAACAAGTGGAACCGGTGTGTTCGAAACCTTAAAAGCGGTGATCAATCTTGTTGTCGCAAACGTCCGGAAAAAACTCTAATAATAGGGAAAATGCTGCAGGAGCAGTATCAGCGTGGTATTTTTCTGAAACCAGTGGGATTCAACATGTATGAAAGCCACGCAGGATTTAATTGAAGAAGAATTGCTGCGCTTGTGTCAGCAGGGGCAGTTCGAGGCCCTGTTGCTGTTTAATGATGAAGGTATCCCAATGGCTGAAGTCGGTCAATGTATGCATTACTCACGGGATACATTGACGGCCCTGTCTGTGGTCTTCGCCCAGGCGGTCGAGCTTGTGAATGATTTTCAGGGCGATGCTCCCCTCAATGAAAATTCGATTCGTACCAATAATAAATTCCGTATCGTAAGCCGTCCTCTCCTGGTCAATGAGCTTTTGTTGACTCTGATGGCAATTGTACCGGCCCAACTTCCGTATCGTAAAATTACGAATACAGCTATTCGGAAAATTCGGCACATTATGGAACAATAGTGTTTAACCTGGAGGCCAATTCATCTTCCTTCCTCCTAGAAGATGGGCATGGAGGTGATACACGGTCTGCCCTCCATCAGGATTACAGTTCAGAACCACTCGAAATCCACTATTTTCAATGTGAAGAAGTGTTGCAACATGCTGGGCGACAGAAAAAAGGCGCTGTATGATAGCATGGTTGCCTTCTTGCAGTTCCATAAGCGTGCTGATATGCATTTTAGGAACAATCAGAATGTGTTGAGGAGCCTGGGGATCGATATCTTCGAAGGCAATAACGTCTTCATCCTCATAGATAATAGTGGCATCGATTTCATGTTGCGCAATTTGACAAAAAATACAATCAAGCATACGTTGATATTTCCGAAAGTAGACTGAATATTTTTCTTCAGCCTTTTTCGTTGACATGTTGAAAGTTGCTATGGTAAACTTTGTGTATAGATTATGAAACCGACTCGATTTTTTGTCAATATTATTTTGCTGTCTCAATAGAGGAATTTTTTGATCGTGGAGGGTTTGGATGACTAAAGCTGATGTTGTTGAAAAAATTGCTGCTCATGTGTCACTGTCGAAGAAAGACAGCGAAACGGTGGTGAATACGGTTTTTCAATGTATTATTGATGCACTGGCAAATGGGGATAAAGTTGAGTTAAGAGGGTTTGGGAGCTTCCGAACGCGGGAACGACAGCCGAGAATCGGCCGAAACCCTAAAACTGGCGTCCGAGTTGATGTTCCTGAAAAAAAAGTCCCATTTTTCAAACCCGGGAAGAATCTGAAAAAACTCGTGAATGAATGAATAACGCCTTCTCTCCCATGAAATGAATAATTGTCACTCGTCAATCTCTTGTTTGATGGTATTCGCCGAGCCGAGCAGCTCACGGAGTTGATCCTCTTCTGACGGCCCGTGTTTCTTTTTATATTTCTCAAAAATAATGCCACACCGTTTACATTGATACCTTTGAGCTTGCTCGTAGCCGCATTTCGGGCATTCCATTGGAAATGACTTCCCCTCTTCTGTTACGGTCGCCGAAGAATATCGTTCGGTTTTGAGCTCCCTCAGCCGCGAGTGGATAAATTTATCCACATGTTTTTTCGGTATATCGAGTTTATCAATAATCGTATTCAGAACCTTCCGTTCTTTCTCAGCGACTTTTCCATCTGCAACAACCGCCTGAACAAGAAAATAGACAAGGCGTCGTTTGTCACCATCATCTTTAGGAAGGTGTACTCGACCTTTGCCTTGCTTCATTTTTTGAATAGCCATTTGTCGCGATTCCTGCGAAACATCGAGTTTTTGGCAGATCTCATTGAAAAATCGTTTCTCCCATTTATTTAGCGAACCGTCTATGGCTAGTAGCGTGATGACAGATTCTATGATGTCGATGTCGGTCATATCGTGTAGGTGTATACCTGTAGTGATAAAGATTGTATGTTCGACAACCCAGAATAACCAAACTGTTTAGCATGGCGGCAGCAGTATTGTAAAGAAAAATGTACAGTGTTTTTTTTCTCTGAAACAACAAGGACGCAGATGTGAGAATGTGATTTGACCTCAGAGGCACAAAGAGCACACCGATAATTTTTTCAAAGGTTTTTTCTTTGTGCCTTTTGTGCTTCTGTGGTGGGAAACACTGACATCTTCTGGTCGGGGAGAGCCGGGGAGAGCTTAAAAGCGATGGAAGCTGGGCGTCCCTTCGGAGGAAAGGCAAAGATAGTCATGTGTGTCTTTCCAGGCCGGGAGAGTATACAAGATTTTTGAAGTATCGCTTTCCGAAGAGCGAAGATAATGCTGCTCATGGAAGTGTCCCAATAGGATAAGATCGTAGCCTTTTTGCCAAAGTCGTTCGGCATATTGGCGGCACGTGTCTTGCGGAAATGTTGTTCTATGGCGTGAATTTGTCATTCTGAATTTTCGTTCTAAAGAATGAATAAGGTGTATAAGAAACGACTGAGGGAGAACGTTGACGACGGAAAAGAGCACTGGATTTCTTGAAAATCGGCGCCAGACGTGATACTGCCTGTCATGCATATTGACCAGATCGCCGTGTGAAAAGTAAATGTGAATCTGTCCGAGGCGTTCTTCAAGAAAATCTGAAGCGATATCGTGAAACGGATTGTGCAGATAGAGGTGTGCCAGGAAATAATCTCGATTCCCTTCTACATAATGAAGGCGGGTTCCTGCATCCCGAAGTTCATGAAGTGCAGCAAGCAAGGGCTCATGGTAAGGAAGCTGCATTTTAGGCGTCCCCAACCAGATATTACACATATCTCCCAGAAGATAAAGCGCACGAATTTCATGGGCTCGGAGTTCTGCAAGAAATGCGATGAAATGGTCTAATTCGGCATTTTCCCCATCCAAATGTGCATCGGCAAGAACGATCGTGTCGCAATTATTCATGGTCTCAAGTTTGTTGGGAACCATTGAAGTGGTTCGTTAAGCTGGTACACAGTGTTTCAGAGGAAACTCTCTATCTCACAGAGATCACATCGTACACGGAGAAACGCTCTGTGACACTCCGTGTGCTCTGTGAGATGATATCTGCGTAGTTCCGAAGTCGTGTACTAGTTGGATCGCGATGGATCGGTATCGTTTTGGACGTTGACTTTGAGAGGATTCCTGTAAAATTCGGTTAAGAGCAATCCAATTTTATTTTGAATTTTTTTGATGTCATACCCTCCACTCCTGTAGCCGTTCATCATGATGGAAAACGCGAAAATTTCATTTTCTCTGGATGCGGCATACCCGGAAAGACACGAGACTTTGTTGATCGCGCCGGTTTTGGCTCTGAGACGACGCTCTGCTTGAGTGTCTTTCAACCGTCGGTGCAGTGTACCGTCAACGCCGGCAATCGCAAGAGACGCTAAATACTCCGAACGGACCTCGAAGTTTTCATACATATACGACAGCAGCGTCACGATTTGTTCCGGGCTGAGCCGGTTATTCCGTGACAGGCCGGAACCATTTTCAAGCACATAGGCTTCTGGAGGAATCTGTAACTCTGCAAGAAATTTTTGTACGACTTGCAAACCTTTTTCGGTTGTTCCAGGGGCTCCAATCTTCTGGGCGCCAAGGGTTTTGAGTAATTGTTCAGCCACGAAATTATCGCTCGATTTATTTGATTCGCAGATGATTGCTGATAACGGTTCTGAATAATGCGTCGCAATTCTGCGGGATTTTTCCGGGAGCCGAGAGGTTGTCTCTGCTTCTCCATCGACCTGAACCCCCATTTGTTCCAGAGCGTCTTTGAAAGCGGTGGTCGCAAAAAGCGTCGGGTTTTTGACATGAATAGAGGCGGAAACACGATACCGGGATTTTCTGGAAATTTTTCCTTGCACGACCAATGTTTCTTCTTTTGGTTTCTCTTCTTTTGTTGGCAAAAATGACGCATACACTTTATTGGCCGAAAGGGTCACCGCTTTATTTTTTACTTTCACATAGGACGTTGGTGGGTTCAAAATCACTTCCGGAGCCACTCCCGAACGGCGCGCGGGTTTGATCTGAAGCTGGAGGGAATTTTTATTAAGTGATAATGCACTGATTTTGCCGGAATACGCCTGTTTGAAATCATGCCAACCGGAAAATTCCCGTTCCTCATCAAAGTAGGAATCATCCCCGATAATATTGCCGGAAATTCTTTTGATCCCAGAATTATAGACATCCTGAGCCAGCGTGAGCAACGCTTCGTATGAGAGAAGAGGATCGCCACGGCCTTTCAAGTAAAGATCCCCTTGCAATGTCCCCTTACTTACCCTTGCTTTAGTATAGACTCGCGTCTGAAAACGAAACTGCGGTGTCAGCTCGATCAGAGCAGCCGCTGAAGTAATTAATTTCGTATTCGAGGCTGGATTTAACGTCAAATCCGGGTTCCGTTCATACACGATTTCTCCAGATTCCAACGAGACAATTTGAACCCCGACTAAGGCATCTTTTAAAACAGAGGTTTTAAGCGCAGCGTCGATTTTATGATGGAGCTGCTGAAAAGCCTTCTCATGGTCCGGGTTCCCATATATGATGGAAGCAGCTATTGTACACGAGAGAATTCCACTGATAAGAAAACAGCTACAGATCTTGTAAGTCCTTTGTAATCTTTGCATAATTCCGTATGATACACATTTCTTACCTTAAACGCAAGAAATTTTTTCAAGATTTTGTTTCTTCGTCAATCCAAGCAAGATATTTTTCCGAGCCCGCCACGATTGGTAAGGCGATAATGTCGGGAACCTCATAACTATGTAATTCCTGGACGGCAGCGACGATGTCAGAGAAGAGCTTGGCTCGGCTTTTGAGAATTAGTAAGGCCTCCCGCTCAGTTTCGAGAGTTTCTTTCCACCAAAAAATTGAATGGACGTTCCGAATGATGTTGCCACACGCGACAAGACGTTTCTCGACAAGCGCCTGAGCGATGCGTTCTGCTTCTTGAAAGGTACTGGTCGTGACAAGAATGATAATATGCTCCGTTTTTTCAGCCATCGTATGTTGTTCTTTCGTAAGAGAAGTGTTTGAGAGTATATGCTGCCTGGCAGCTAATGAGAAGAAACATTCGGTTCCGTCTCTTCATGCGGATGTGTCTCTGATTGCTCTATCTCAGCCGGACATTCTTCCTTCTCCCCCTGTTCTTTGGAATGGGAGTCTCGCCGTTTCCACCAGGAGGAGCGTTTTGGGCCCTCTGAGTTTTTCAGGGCATCTTGTGCAGAAGAATCTTGTTCTTCTGGCGGGGCTTGCAGCGCTTTTAACGGAGGCTCCGACTCTTCCGGCAATGGTTCGGGAACAAGATGGGATTCGACTTCCTGAGGTTCCGATTCCTCTGAATGGGTCGGCTCATCGTGTTTCGCGTCATTCCGTTGTTTTCGGTTCCACCAATGGTGTTTGTTCTTTTCCTCTTCGGAGTCTTCCTGGGAAGTCTCGGATTGCGACGATTGTTCCGGTGATTCAGTATCCTGTGGGAGTACCTTAAGCTCCTGACTCGACTGGGGAGCGTCAGGAACTGATTCATCTGTAGGCTGCTCAAGTTCGTGCTCCGCCGATTTTTCGGACTCTGATTTATCCTTTGGGACCTCGTGTCGAATCGTTCGCGTAAGCTGACGCCACAACGAAGCAGCCCTCGAACGAGATTTCGTATCAAACTCACAACGGAGCAACGTGTCGACAATTTGATCGTTGATATGATGTTCGACTGATTCAGCAGCCACTCGAATCGCATTTTTTATCGCATTCGCTTTCGAACTGCCGTGTGAGACGATCACAACGCCATTTAGCCCTAGAAGCGGTGCGCCTCCGTACTCGGAATAATCAACCCGTTTTCGCATAAGCTGTAGCCCGGATTTGACCAGGAGGTAACCGAGCTTTGCTCGCCAATTTTGGGTAAACACATCCCTCAAAATCGTCATCAGAGTCTTAGCGAGGCTTTCGGAGACTTTGAGCACCACGTTGCCGGTGAAGCCGTCACAGACAATGACATCGACACGCCCATTAAAGACGTCACGCCCTTCGGCATTACCGATAAAATTGAGTTGACTCTGACTGAGCGGCTCGAAGACTTCTTTGGTGAGTTCATTGCCCTTCGAGGATTCTTCTCCGATGCTTAATAAGCCGATGCGCGGATTATGAATCTGAAAGACTTCCTGGGCATATACATGCCCCATGACAGCAAATTGCAGGAGGTGAATCGGCTTGCAATCAACGTTCGCCCCGACATCGATGACTATGGTGACACCATCGATGTTCGGCATTACTGTTGCCAGTGCCGGGCGCTCGACCCCTCCCAATACTCGACAAGCGACTTTCCCTATTGCCATGGCTGCCCCGGTATTTCCGGCGCTGATGGCGGCATCGGCCTCGCCGTGCTTGATCATATTGATTGCGGTGTGCAGCGAGGAATCTCGCTTACGCCGCAACGCAACCGATGGGAGATCGTGCATGTCAACAATTTGAGAAGCATGTCTGATTTCAATCGGCAGATGATCGGTCTGATATTTGGCAAGTTCCTGCCGGATACGCTCTTCCTGTCCAACCAAAATCAGAGTATGCCCATACTCTTCCGCCGCCAGCACAGCTCCTTCTGCAACAGCTTCCGGGGCATAATCACCACCCATCGCGTCGACAGCAATTCTCATACAATACGCAAACTCCCCTGTTAAGCGTCTAACGAGAGAAAACCACGAAATACACTCCCCTGCACGGTCTCATCTCAGCAATTTGTTCAAAATCGCTGAGATGAGACCGTGCAGGAACAACGTGTCCCCCGTGGTCTCTAAATATTGATAAAATCGAAGAATGTTTCCGCTATTTTTCTTTAATTTCAATCACCTGACGGCCCTTGTACATTCCACAATGCGGGCAAACGACATGTGGGCGTTTCATTTCGCCACATTCGGGGCATAACGATAATTTTGGAACGGTTAATGCATGATGCGAACGCCGCATATCTCGTTTTGATTTTGATGTTTTCCTTTTTGGGACTGCCATGTTTTTTCTCCTTACATTTTAAAAAAAGATCTCTGATAATTACTTTTCCACCGTTTTTTGAGTCAACAACTGTTTTAAGACTGCAAAGCGAGGATCTCCCTCCACCTTCGGGCAATCGCACGTGCCCTCATTGAAATCTTGTCCACACGACGGGCATAAACCGGCACAATCCTCTTTGCATAAAGGTTTGGCCGGAAGCGAGAGAAACAATTGCTCCCGAACGATTTCGTGGAGCTCTAAGGTCTCGCCGTCATAATAGCTGACCGTTAATTCGCTTTCGTCGAGTTCTAATTCATCCACAAAATCTTCTTCAACTGGTCGTGGAAAATATGTCAACTCAAACGTCTCATCAAGACATTCTTCATGGAGTTTCAGACACCGGGAGCAGGGCATTTCAAGCTGAGCGGACATGCGACCCTCCACAGTGATCTCATCGTAAAGCCTCCGCATACGAGCGTCAAGATGAATCGCCGATGTTAACACACCAACATCTGCAGGCAGACAACATTCCTCAGCAGGCATGTCGAACGAAAAATTCTGCGGATAGTGGTGAAGCTTATCAAGATGTACAATCATTGCTGTTTACTCAGATTTTCAGTTCCATTATGTATTAGGAAGCTGGAAAGGAGAAGCGAAATTTTGTCAAGAAGAAAGAGACGATCTTCAAGAGAGTTGTTGTGGAAAGCTGTCATTTCGACTGAAAGAAGACTCATTACGATAAGGCTGTGGAGCATGGAACAGGGTTTCGACAGGCTCAGAACAAACAGTAGAGGGAGAGGGCTTCTTGTACGGTCTTTCTCCGAAAATATGCATTCTGGGGCGAAAGAGTCATGATTTCTATTGACAAAGTTTCGTTCTTCAAGCTTTGATAGATGGGTTTAGTTATGAATACTGCGATAATACGACAACGTATGGCAAATAGTGAGCCGTGTATGTCGAAGTTCCCTCTTTGATAGTGAAGCGGACGCCTCGATTTACAGTGTGCAAAACGATGAGATCCTTTTTGGGAAAACAGAGTACTGAAGTCCGGGAGTGGTTGTTGCAGCAAAACTTCCTGCATAAATTGGAGACACAAGCCTGCCGGCCGTTATTGCCTCTGCCGGATAATTTTACTCCGCCGACCCGAACTCCCTGGGGCGGAACAAAAATTCTTGGGCAGTATAAACACGATCTGTCGATTCGAGAGCATCGACAATATCCGGTTGTCGGCGAATCATGGGAAATTTCAGCCGATCCGGCATTTCCGAATGAGTTTCGTTTTTTTCTTGATTCAAAAGCCGTCGCATTGGATTTGATTCAGGTGCTTGATATCTTCCCCGATCAAATTCTTGGGACAAAAGTTGCACAAAAATTTGAGAACCAGAATCCAATTTTAACCAAGATGCTCGACGCTGAAGACCATCTCTCCGTACAGGTGCATCCTTCCGACAAATATGTCAACTTAAAGGCGGATGAATCGGGAAAACCGGAAAGTTGGTATATCCTCGAATCAAAACCGGGGTGTGGCCTGTATTTAGGCCTGAAACCGAATATTTCGAAAGAGGCGCTGCGCCAGGCCATCGAACAAGGTGATGAGATTTCCTGCCATTTGAACTTTGTGGAGGTGCACCCTGGTGATTTTTTTGTGATTGACGCCGGAACTATTCATGCTGTTGGAGCGGGAGTCACATTAATCGAACCGCAGAAAATTGCGCCAAAACGAAGTGGAAAAACCTACCGTCTGTGGGATTGGAATCGCACATACGATGCCCAGGGACGAAAAGATCCCCATGGCAAACCACGAGCCCTGGATATTGAGGATTCTTTTACGGTGATCGATTTTGACGGCCCGCGCGGTGAGGAATTTGTGGAACAGATTCAACCGCAGAAAGTTGCTGTCCAACAAAACGGCAAGAGTGTTGAATTGTGCTGCGTTGAAACCGAAAATTTCGGCGTGAGCCAAATTGTGCTGCAAGACAGGCAAGAGTTGAGCGGCGATTGCCGGGCGAGTTTTCATGGATTGGTCCCGTATGAAGGGCAGATCGATATTGTTAAAGACGGCCAGAAGTTGGCAGAGGTTCCGAAAGGGCAATCGGTCATCATTCCTGCGGCCCTGGAAGAATATACCCTGACAGGTGATCATGCCAAAGCCGTGAAAATCTACTATCCTGAACAATATTTGTAGGGTACGCTTTCAATCCCGCCAGGGTTTCAAACCCCTGGCAAGGTTCCCGGCAAGAATGGCTGAACTTGTGCTGTCGACTATATATTTGAAGGACGGAGAACATTATGAATGAACTTCTCTCGATTGTCATTCCACTATTTATTTTGATGGATTTTATCGGAACGGTTCCTCTTTTTATCTCTTTAACGAGCGGATTTACCAAACAAGAACGACGGAGAACGGCGTTTGTTTCATCGCTCATTGCATGCAGTATTGTATTAGCGTTTGCGCTTCTTGGCCGGCAGATCATGACATATTTCGATCTGTCTATTCCTGCCTTAAAAGTCGGTGGTGGCTTATTGTTAATGGGGGTTGCATTTGAGAGGATTTTTGCCGGACCTTCACTCCCTGAGAATATCGATAAATTTCAGATTACGGTTTCACCGCTCGCAATCCCGATGCTTGCGGGGCCGGGGAGTATGTCGTTTGCCATGATTACGTTTATAGAACTTCATGGTCCACAAAAGGTTCTTGTGCCCTTCGCGATCCTGTTGGTTTTCATAACAGGTTCCCTGATCTTCAACATTTCTTCAGGGCTTCATAAGATACTTGGAGACGACTTTGTACGGGGTCTGGAAAAAGTGATGGCCGTATTACTCGCGATCATCGCCTCCGAAATGATTCTGGATGGCGTAAAGCGATACTTTTTTTAGTGTTTGGCCGCCATGCTGACGATCCCGTACAAGCTACTCTATCGCCTGCCAGATTTCTTTCCCGGAGATATGATGCAACTGGTACAGGTCGATATGATCGGTTTGCAGGGGGGTAAAATCGCTTCGCAGGCCCGTTTGAGATTCTACGCCGAGAGCTTAAGATTCTTTTGCTGAACTTGTCGAAACACCGCCCCCTTCGACAAGCTCAGGGTGAGCGGCGCGCCTGCTCAGGGTCAAACTGTTGCAACAGGTTATTCGCCGCTTTTGTGGCTGCCGGTTAATGCATCCCGATATAAGAACTCTTCTTGTTTAAGGTACGTGATCGGCATTTCATACGCCTGCTCGATATTCCCATGAGTGGCAATGTTAGTGGTCGGACCGTAAAGCGGAGCAGCGTGCCGTTGGAACAGCAGGGTGTAGTCGGAGTATTTTTGAGAGAGAGTCAATTCATGCACCGAATAGAAAATGCTCATATTGTCCTGGTGGGCAAACTCTCTGAGAAATTGCATGGCACGATGTTTTTGCGGCTCTTCCATTGCAAAAATCGGTTCGTCCATCATCAGGATGCGCGAGCCATACAGCAGACTAAAGGCCAGGATCGTTCGCTGTAATTCCCCTTTGCTGATTTCTTGTGTTCGTTGGTGCAGAATTTTTTCCAATTCAAAGGTGTGAATCAGGGTGGAGAGCAAGGTGTCATCTTTATCTGCCCGAAAACCGTTTGCAAGCACAAAGGCCAGAAGATCGCCGATACGTTCTTCGGTTTCGAATTCCATATTTTGGTAGATAAACGAAATATACGCCTGATGCTCATGTTCGGCCCGAAGCTGAACCGTATCAATGCCTTGCACGTAAACCTTCCCTGTATCAGGCAGTAAAAATCCTGCGCCTAACAGGAGCAAGGTCGATTTCCCTGTGCCATTTTGCCCGATAAATGACGTCATGCCATTCTGGAGCGTTAGGGAAAAATCTTGAAACTGAGGGGATTTGGCTTCAGGGTATTGAAATGTTATCTTGTCAAATCGAATTTCTTCCATGTCCATCCTTGAATGTGAGTAAAACCTCTCGAAATTGCCAGGCGGCCTATCATAACAATTATCGGGGGTAAGAACATTCGGCCAGGGCTATGGTGTCAAGAAAATTGATGCGCGAAATACCAGAATTGGTTGGAGGTGTGCGTTGTCGAAGAGTGGTGATTTACACTCAACTTTTCAATTGACAATTTTTTACCTTATGCACGGTATGCTCTGTTTATATTGTTAGCGACCTGCTTGCAGGAGAGAGGCCAGAATATGGCGTATGATGAACATCGAAGTCTTCGCACGTTGTTGTTCTGAACAAATATGTTTGACGAAAAAATTATGAAACGATTACCCAAAATACTCCTGACGAACGATGATGGTATTCATTCTCCCGGACTGCGGGCCGCTGCGCATGCTGTGATGCACCTGGGAGAATTGTTGATTATTGCGCCGGCGACCCAACAAACCGGAATGGGGCGCAGTTTTGCCGGTAAATTCGATGTGCCGCTGGCTTCTGTCGAATACAGCATTGATGGACAATCCATCCAGGCGTATCAGTGCGAAGGTTCCCCCGCATTGGCCGTGCAGCACGGATTAAATATTTTTTTCCCGCAAGAGCCGCCGGAGTTATTGATCTCCGGTATCAACTACGGGGAAAATTTGGGAAGTAATGTGACGGTGTCCGGGACGATTGGGGCAGCGCTCGAAGGGGCGAGCGGAGGGACGCCCGCTATTGCTGCCTCACTCCAGACCGAGGAAGGCCACTACTTCCATTATTCCGATCAAGAGTGGGATGTGGCCGGGCATTTTCTGGCGCTCTTTGCAGAACGTTTGTTGGCTCAAAAAATGCCTTTTGACGTGGATGTCTTAAAAATCGATGTGCCTGATACGGCGACAACCGAAACGCCGTGGCGAATCACGCGGGTTTCCCGGTCGCGCTATTATTCAACCTTTCTTGAAAATCCAACGCCTGAGACGCCGCCGAGCGATACACGTCTCAGCATTACGGTCGACCGGGATGTTGTCGAAGCAGATAGCGACATCCAGGCGCTTGCGCTCGATCAGGTCGTATCGGTGACGCCGTTAAGTCTCGATTTAACCTCCCGTACAGACTTTCAGGAACTCGAGACATTATTGAGGATCTCATGATGACCCTGTACGATCTTCTCTGTCGAAAACCTGTGCCTGAAACCCGGGATGAGGGCGATAATCCCAGAGCACAAAGAGCAATTCTGCCGAAGAATGCTGCAAGATCATCTTTCTCAGGAGTATGATGCCGCGAGCCGCCATACTGAAAAAATCGGCGGTGGCCTCCACCAACCCACCATTTTAACCTTGCCAGACTATTCGATCTTTTGTGAAAGTCCTATTGATTTCCCATCAGTCTTGTCAATAGTCTCCGCTTGTGTCCCATATATAAAAATGCTTGACAGGCATGGTGCGCCTTAATATAGCCATCCTACATGATATGTGGTATATGTAAACCCTGGCACAGAGCAGGGGGAGGATTGAATTGTTGAATAGCAAGAACACGAGGAATAAGGAGGCGGACATGAACGTCTTAGACGCAATTACAGGACGAAGAAGTGTCAGAAAATATAAAGCCGATCCGGTTAGTGACGAGCAAGTCGCAACCCTGTTGGAGAGCGCCCGATTAGCGCCGTCAGGCAACAACCGGCAACCCTGGCAATTTATTGTTGTGCGATCGGCTGAGAAAAAAGCGCTGGTCGTCAAGGCATGCCATAACCAGCACTGGATGCTCGATGCGCCGGTGTTTCTTGTGTGTGTCGCCGATCCGACACCACGTTTGAAAGGCAAACCCTCATTTCCCATCGATGATAGTAGTACCGAATCGGTGGTAAAAAAGATTATTCGCGATACTTCGATTGCCGGTGAGCACATCGTACTGCAGGCTGAAGCGATGGGATTATCGACCTGTTGGGTCGCATATTTTTCGCAAGAGGATTTGCGTCCAGTGCTGAATGTGCCATCGGATAAATATGTTCTGGCGGTTATCCCCATCGGCTATGGCGACGCTCAACCCGATGCGATGCCGCGTAAAGCGCTGTCAGAGATGGTGCATTACGAAAGCTGGGGGAATATGATGAAAGAATAACTCTCGATGCTGACGATTTTGCCTCCAAAAGCGTTGATAGGATTCTTCTCAAAGGTTATGCTCCGACTGGATGATATCGATGTCCTTCATTCCTTTTATTTATCAGTATTCCCTCTTGACAAAGGAGTTCGACGGCAAATAGGAGTGATTGAAAAATTTTTTGCAAAACGGGAAGTTTGAAAACCTGAGTAGATATACAATGAGGTAAGTTCTATGGCTGGGAAGATGTTTTATCGCAAGCGAACAAAACTGCAAGATGGCGCAAAAACCCCACGATTTCGTATTGTGGCAGTGTCAGGGATCGATTTGAAATTTTTTGCAAATCACTTGAGGCAAAGCGAATTGAAGCATATTGCTGAAAAAGTCGGGGCAGAATTGGTCGAACTGCCACGGGGACCGAAACATCAGGATGAAAAATCGTGAAATCCAGATGATATCTTACCGTAAAGACACAAGCACGCCAGGAAAAAACAGGGGCAATTCTTTGTGTGTTTGTGTCGTTGTGGTTGATAAAAAAGATCCTGATACATCGAATGGGAGGTGAAGATATGGCATTAGTGCGGGAAAAAGATGGAAAACGGCTGCACGTCAAAAGTAAATTGATGGGAGAAAGTCTGGTCAGCAAGACATTTATCGCCAGCATGGATGTGGTTCCGCAGAAGCGGCTGTTTCCTGATGTACGCCTGATGAAAATCGGCGGTCAGTCCATATGTGACCGTGGCGCAAAAGCGCTGCCAGGCATTATCGAAGAAATTGCGGAAAATCGAAAAGACCACAAGATGCTGCTGACTACAGGCGGCGGAACCCGCAGCCGGCATATTTACACGATCGGCCTGGAAATGGGGATGCCAACCGGCATTATCGCGAAATTCGGCAGCGAAATCTCCGAACAGAATGCCCTGATGGTGGCGATGCTTCTGGCAGAATATGGGGGCATTCAGATCGATCATCAGGATCTGGTCAAGCTTCCTACCTATTTTGCCGAACATATTATTCCGGTCATGCATGGTATGCCGCCCTACGACTTTTTCGCTATTCGGCAGGCAACCGGGCGTATCCCCATTTATCGCACTGATGTCGGAACCGTCTTAATCGGCGATTTAATCGGGGTCAAAAACATCATCTTTGTCAAAGACGAAAAGGGCTTATATACTGACGATCCCAAGAAGAATTCAGAGGCAGAATTTATCCCGGAAATCGGCGCAAAGGATTTGCTGGAAAAGGATCAGGACGATTTAGTGGTCGAACGACCTTGTCTGGAGATTCTCCAGAATAGTGAGGTCGTCGAAAGCCTACACATTCTCAATGGTCTGGAACGGGGCAATCTGACAAAAGCCTTGCAAGGTGAGTCGGTTGGCACTAAAATCTATCGGCAGATTTGATCCCTTCCTGGAAAAGTGGTTTAGTTTTTTACCACAAAAACACAAAGGACACAAAAAGAGCCGAAGCCTTTCTTCGTCTTGGCAAGCAGATGAATCAGAAAATGTTTCGCCGATGACGTAGAAAACCAGGTACCCCGAAACATCCGGAAGATGTTTCGAGGCACACATCTGCTACCATTCAATTGTTCTTCGCTTATCTGACGCGATAGGTGATGCCGAAGAAGAGACCGGTTTCCAAGTCGTCATTGCCATTATCGTCAATCCCGTCATCGAGATGGCTCAGACTCACAGTGGCATTGAAATTGACCTTATTCGAGATATAGTAGCGAAACGTACTGGACAGATTATTTGAGATAATGTTTTCCGCATCGTCTTCCGACGGAACCGTGACACCTAATTTCCACCGGTTCTCCCAATCGATCCGATCTGATACTTCATAGGTTACAGACAGCTCGTTGTTCATCTGGTGCACCACGTCATCGCTCAGGATCGTTGAATAGCTCAACCGCTCGATCAGTTGCATGCGATAGGTATAGGGAAGCGCATATTCAAATACGGCATCTAACGACGGATCATTTTCACTGCCGTCATAATTTGAGAGCACGAAACCCACTCCGCCCCGTACTGTCCAACCATACCTGCGAGGACTGAAGGGTTCATTCACGAGGATTTCCTGAATTCTGATAACCCCCAACGCGCCAAGCGTGCCTTCGGCCAGGACGCCCGCTTCCTGGAACACCTTTTCCATGGCTTCAAACCAGTATTTTTCATATTCGACAGAACCATATTGACTCTTGAATTCTTTTTCTCTGTCGATAATGCCAGCCAATTCTAAATAGGCTGCATCCGATAAATCATCGCTCATGATGCCGTATTCCAGTAAATCTTCAACAGCGCGAATGGCTTTCGCCAGGACTGTGGCATCAATGACTCGTCCGTAGCCTGCGCCGACTCCCACTTTGGCGTATGGGTCATCTGCGTCGTCGGAGCCAAGCAGCTTGCGGTACCCGATATCAAATGATCCAAACCCGAACACTTTTGTGTCGCGATAATATTTATCCGCCGTGGTCTTGGCGGACACGTTATAGCCTTGTTCGTCATCAGCGCCATCTTTAGCGCTGCGTTCAACGTCAAGGGTTCCATTGATCTGAAAGCTCCAGGTGAAGGGCAGGGTGCTATACTGCGTGTCATAATTCGCCAACAGGGTTCCACTGTAGCTTGTCTGACCGCCTTCACACTCATCATCGGTACATTCTTCATCAGAAAGCCGGTTGTCTCCACGACTTTGGAGGCTGAAGTTTCCAGACACATACCCTTCCTGATAGAAGCTATCCGGGTTGGTGTAGTCGGTTAAACTAATTGCCGATACTGTCAACACCGGAAATATCATCATACAAGCAACGAACAAAAGGCCTATTCTTTTTATCATCTGATTATCCTCACTTCTTCGCATGCGTTCTCAATCATGATTTTCAATGGTATTCTCTCAGTATAAAATTCCGGAGGAACACAAACCATAACCAAATACATGCACGTTTGCACAGCGATTTTCTCATCACGGCAGCACATACAATCTGCTGCTCTAATTTATAAAGTCTAGCAAGACCTGTGCCAACACACGAGACATCTGGGATATCGTCGTGAAGTAGACTGAAAAGGGAGGGCTCGTCATGTCTCTTTTTGACACATGTTTGTTTTTTCCTATATCGAAGAGGTTGCTTATGAGAGGCTGTCTGTGAGTTGTCAGATAGAAAATTACGATTTTTAAGATACTTTCTGGTGAGCGTTCATTCCGGCCACAAGGCCTTCAATAGCCGAAGGCCCTGTTAACATCTGCTGGACCGGTAGGTCGCCATGGCGACATCGATTGTCCGTATCAGGCAGCATGAGGGGGAGATCAGTACCATCACGATAAGCGTCGTATGCCCTGACCACAGCAGGAGAGGGCTATAAAGAAGACAAATCAGCCCTCTGAGCAGCTATGCGCCGGATTGCAGGGCAATCACATGTTTTTCGATGAACAGTGGGGAGAACAAACAGAAGGATCAAGCCGCTAATCTGCATAATCGAGGAAAGAGCTCTGAGGCGGAGGTTATTGGCTCCAACATGAAGGGCCAGCAATGAAATGATTGTGCCGCCCATTAAGGGAGATCCGACCACATTTAGAACCGAAAACCTCAGGTCATGCGTCAGCCCTGTGTTACGTTCTCTTTTTGAGAGGTCTTGTATTTTCAGAGAATTCCATATTTCTCCATTTTTCGATAGAGTGTACGGCGTGGAATACCCAGGGCAGTGGCGGCTTTGCTCTTGTTCCAACGATACTGTTCCAGGATATCTAAAATTAATTTTTTCTCAAAATCTTCCATCACATAATGGAATTCACCAGATTTTTGTTGGGCGGCTCCTTCTTGATGCACTCGATATTTCAAGGGCTCTTCCTGGCGGGATTCTAAGAAATGGAGTGCTTGCCCACTTAAATAGCGTTGCAAGGCGTTTTGAAGTTCCCGAATATTGCCTGGCCAATCATACTTGTAAAAGGCATCGAGAATCGCGCCGGGAATTTCCTGAGGATGTTCACCGTCGCAAACATGTTTCAGAAAATGATCGAGTAAGAGTGGAATATCGTCCTTTCTTTCTCGCAATGGGGGCATTGTCAGCGTAAAAACATGAATCCTGAAAAAGAAATCTTCGCGCATGAGTCCACGTTGTCGTAAATCCTCCAGATTTTTGTTGGTCGCGGCAATAATGCGAACGTCTACCTTTTTGATGTTTGTATCTCCCAGCGGGGTATATTCACCATCGTCGAGCACTCGTAAGAGTTTTACCTGCATCATGGGGGTTAATTCACCTAATTCATCCAGAAATAACGTCCCGGTATGGGCAGCTCTAAAAAATCCCTGTTTATCACAAAAAGCACCTGTAAACGAGCCTTTGCGATGACCAAAAAATTCGCTCTCAAACAGCGCTTCAGGGATTGCGCCGCAGTTGACCGGAATAAATTTTTTCTCCCGCCGTTTGCTCATTTCGTGAATAGTGCGGGCAACTAACTCTTTCCCTGTCCCTGATTCACCATAGATAAACACGCTGGCATCCGTAGCCGCCGCCTTCATAATTTGTTCGTATACCTGCTGCATGGCCATGCTTTTGCCAATGAGATTCCCAAGTTTGTAGCGTTCTTTGAGCGAAGACTTAAAAGTTCGGACCTCTCGTCGTAGTCTTTTTTGCTCCTGTTCTAAAGCCACTTCCCGGAGTTTATGACTGGTGATGTCTCTCCCTGTCATCAAAATGGCCGGTGTTCTCTCCCACTCGATCGTTTGGAGATCGCCTTCAAGCCAGACTTCTTGTCCTGTACGAGTGACACACAACATCTGGAACGATTTTGTTTCAGGCGCCTCCGCGAATTGCTCGAGCAAATTTTTGAAAAAGCTTTTATTCCGATCGTGGATAAGGCTGAGCGGATCGACCCCAAGCATGGAATCATCAATAAAACCCAGCAGGATCGCCAGGGCTTTATTCGCAAAGATGAATCTTCCTTGCCGGATAATGCCGATACCGTCGCTAACCTGTTCCGCCAACAAACGATATTGGCGTTCACTGGCTTGTAAGACTCGATCGATATGGGTACGTTCTCCCACTTCGCTCTTGAGTTGCCCGTGCAGTCCGGCCAATTCGGGTGTCTGGTCGTTGACAAGGGTTTCTAACTGCGCATGCTGTTGGCTGAGTTCTGAGATGTTCGTCACGATGGCCCAGGCTTGATCGGTATACTGCTCATGATCCTGTGCAACACTTTCTAAACAGACCCAGAGAGGCGCTTTGCTTCCAGGCTGAAGAAGGCGCAGCCTTCTTACCTGCCGTTGCCGGTCGTCGAACAATTCTCGAAGAGAGTCTGCAAACATTTGCCGATCTTCTTCCAGAATATATTGCTGAAAAGACGTTTTGAGAAGCTGTTCTTGCTCAAGGCCCAGCATCGCTGCCAGGGTCTGATTGGCGTTCAAAATCAGCCCGTCCTTAGAGAGCGAGCAATATCCCGCCGGGGCCAAGTTGTAGAGGTCAATATATTGACGGCGAGAGTCTTTCAATTTACCCTGCAAACGGCGTAACGTCTCATTCTGGAGTTCCAGCTCTAACTGGCGGACCCAGAGTTCATGGACCAATTTCGAAACATTTTCATCTGACATCTCGTCTATAATTGAGGTTGTCAGGCGGACTTTCTCTTCGAATCGCTGTCGAAGTTCGTTCAGTTTTTCCATATGCTAAAACGTTCTATTAACAAGAAAGTGAGAAATATAGTGATAAAGATGCTACTATTTTCGAAGAGAATTCTGAATGTCAAGCTGTAAACGTGAACTTATAAAAAAACCTTCTCGCTGCTTGCCAATCATTCCTTGAGATCCCTTAAGAAGTGGCCTTATAGGGCACAGATCGACCGTTTTTGACACATATCTTCCTTTCCCTATTGTAACACGTGTTTCGATTTTTTTTCTCTGTTTTCTGTGTCACAATGTCACATCTGCTTATTCCCGTCGTTCATGTTACAGACACTATAATCACCATAAGTCTCATATATATTATTACTACTACATTACGAGTGTAAAGACAGGCTCTCAAGGATCCCCAGCGGGGCGACATTTGAGGAGCGCAGAGCGTCCCTCCGGGACTGGATGCCTTTGCTGTCAGGTCCTTTTAACCTCGTAACGTAGTAGTACTTATAGAGCTGTTAGACTTGTGGCACAACTTCTGCATTGCAACGGTTCGAAAGGAACATTTCGTTGAGTACAACATCGGCGAATCATAAGAATTCGGTGCTTTGAAAGGGCTGGACACTTTCGTAATGAAAGGGCCGGATATATAATGGTGATTTTATGAAAATACACGCTGTAACAGTTGAGCCGGAACAATACATGGTACCTGAAGAGTCTGAACCTCCATCGCTTACAGCCAACGCGGAGCAGGTTGATATACCACATCGTCCCAGAGTTCGTGTTATTCCCGGCGGGAAATCGAAATTCGTCGAGAGCCCCCGGTCATTTGAATTTCGCAAACGGTTTTTTCCGCAGGCGAACAAACAGGTCTGGAATGATTGGCATTGGCAGATCCGAAACCGTATTCGTGATCTCGAAACGCTGAGAGCAATACTTGATCTCTCTTCGGATGAGTATGATGCGATCATTCAACATCACGGGACATTGCCGTTGGGGATTACTCCATATTATGCGAGTCTTCTCGATAGGCACGATTCACACCATGCGTTACGACGCACAGTTGTTCCGGTGACTGCTGAGTATCAGAAAGCCCTTGAAGAGTCTGACGATCCTCTTGGGGAAGAACATAGCAGTCCGGTGCCGGGAATCGTCCATCGTTATCCGGATCGGGTGTTATTTCTGGTGACGGATTTTTGTTCGACGTGCTGCCGATACTGCACCCGCTCACGGATGATTCAGGACGGCAGTCTTCATAGTGTCAAACGAGAGAATTGGAAACGAGCAATTGCCTATATCCGGGCCCATCCAGCCGTTCGTGATGTCTTGATTTCAGGTGGCGATCCTCTGACGCTGCCTGATGAGACATTGGAATGGCTGTTATCGCAGTTGCGACGGATTCCGCATGTTGAGATGATTCGTATCGGGACAAAGGTTCCGGCGGTCTTACCTCAGCGTATTACGCCGGCGTTGGCTCGTATGTTGAAACGCTATCATCCGATCTGGTTGAGTCTTCATTTTACGCATCCGGACGAGTTAACGCCGGAAGCTGCCCAGGTGTGTGGCCGGTTAGCGGATCAGGGGATGCCGCTCGGTAGTCAGACGGTGTTGCTCGCTGGTGTGAATGATGATGTTGAGACCATGAAACGACTGATGCACGGCTTACTCAAAATGCGTGTTCGACCCTATTATCTGTATCAGTGCGACCCAATCAGCGGTTCCGCACATTTTCGTACCTCAGTCGCGAAAGGTTTGGAGATGATTGAAGGGCTGCGTGGTCATACGACCGGATACGCCGTACCACATTATGTCATTGATGCTCCCGGCGGCGGTGGGAAGATTCCTCTACTGCCGGACTATGTTGTGGGGTATAATGGTGACGGCGTGATTCTCAGAAACTATGAGCATCGTTTGTGTTGTTATCCTGGGGGAAAGCAGGTCGAATGATCCGAAATGGTGAACCCTGCCAGGGGGCCAAACCCTGACAGGGAAGTTTTGGATGAACAATCAAGGAGAAGGATTCCGATGAAAATTGGACTAAGTTATGATTTACGTGATGACTATTTGGCTGAGGGCTATAGCGAAGACGAAACCGCAGAATTCGATCGCCAGGAGACAATTGACGCGATCGAGCAGACTTTGCAGGAAATAGGTTTCGAAACAGAGCGCATCGGGCACGCAAAGCAATTGATCCGGCGACTTGCTCTTGGGGAACGCTGGGATATGGTGTTTAATATTGCGGAAGGCCTGTATGGATTTGGACGGGAGGCGTTGATTCCAGCCTTACTGGAAGCCTATCAGATTCCCTATGTGTTTTCCGATCCTCTGGTGCTTTCTTTGACGCTCCATAAAGGGATGACAAAACAGATTATTCGGGATTTGGGGATTCCTACTCCTGATTTTGCATTAGTAAAAAAGGAATCCGACATTCATGACGTTGATTTGCCGTTTCCACTTTTTGCCAAACCCATTGGTGAAGGCACAGGTAAGGGAATCACGGCAGCTTCGAAGATTTTGAACGACCGGCAATTATCTCAAGTCTGCTGTAAGCTTTTAGCAGTATATCATCAGCCAGTGCTGGTCGAAATGTTTTTGCCGGGGCGAGAATTTACAGTGGGTATTGTAGGAACTGGCGACGAAGCTGAGGTGCTTGGCGTGCTTGAAGTGATCCTGAACGATCAAGCTGAGCAGGAGGTCTATTCCTATATCAATAAAGAATATTGTGAAGAATTGGTAGAATATCGTTTGGCGCAGGATGGTATGGCAGAGCAAGCGGCAACAGTCGCCCTCGCAGCCTGGCAAGGACTCGGCTGCCGGGACGGAGGACGCGTCGATGTGCGATCCAATGCCAGAGGACGACCCAATTTTATCGAGGTCAACCCATTGGCCGGCTTGCATCCGCAGCATTCGGATTTACCGATCCTCGCGGCTTTAGCCGGAATCTCGTATCGAAAATTGCTTCAGGCTATAATGCGTTCAGCCCTGCAGCGGTGTAGGTTTGAGAGTATGTATCCGTCAACATTACGACAGGTAGCGTAAAGGATTCTTGTCTAGTGTTTCGACCGCGTTCACGTGACGGGTCGATAGAGTCCAGCTTTAAGGTGGCCTCCACCAACCTGTCAGTAACAAGTTGTAAAAGTACGAGTTTGGGAAGACAAGTCGCAATACATTTTACCACGAACAATTGAGGAGATCAAGAAACTTGGTATTTTCGTGTATCGGATCTCTTGTCATGATAATGAAAGTTGCAATCTTATACAG
>PDWJ01000646.1_pt1 | contig 49312 bp, 40 predicted proteins | sample 1430881 | NCBI WGS metagenome assembly PDWJ01 (sample SAMN01162460, study PRJNA174530) | Oral metagenome, whole genome shotgun sequencing project. | biome: Marine environment; feature: Marine mammal; material: Swab sample of the gingival sulcus; isolation source: swab sample of gingival sulcus...
GGGTCGGCAATTAGTTTATCAAAATCAAATTGGCTACGATTATGAAAGTTGAAACCTGCTTTTTTGTTCAAGGCTATGTCTTTTGCACTTTCTTTTAATTTTTCAACTTTTGGCAAGTAATCAAGGACATCTTGTTTCGACTCTTTTAAAACACAGTCTAATCGTCTAAGTACAGTCATTGGCAAAATTACTTTTCCATAATCTGCTCTTTTGTAATCTCCTCTGAGAAGGTTTGCAACTTCCCATATTTTATCTGATTTCTCCTTAAAGTTCTTCATCTATATTTTTTGTGCTTTTATTTACTTTTTCAGTTTCGTTTTCCGCCCGTGCGTTGGCTAAAAATAGCTCTTTGGGTTTTTCAGGGTTTGCCTGTATGTTAGCAAAACCAAATGTGCTATTTGTGCACTGGCTTTTTTAGTATGCCGCACAACGGTTTGTATATGAAAAGTGCTGTTTTGTATGCGAGGATTTTCTGTAGGAAAATCAGATGTAGCAAAATGGCACTGACTTTTGTTTTATAACTAAACTAAGCATTTTTTATATACTTTGTTGTATAGCGTTTACTAGTTATAATAGTCATTTCTTTTATTATGGTTCTCCCAATCTAAATTAAAATTCCATTCAGTACCTTCAAAATAATCGACTAATCGAATTTGTCCATTTGATTTTATGCAAAAGATGAAATGTTCATCATGGTTAACCTTAAATACTAATATATAATAATTATAAGGATTAAAGTTTATATTAAAATCTTTGGTTATCATTGTTTTATCAATTAGTTCAGATTCTTGAATTAAATCGATATTAGATATTTTTGTTTTTTTACTTATCTTATTTACAGCTAAGGAAATAGCAGCTTCTTTATCAATAAACATTGGTTTGTTTTTATTCTTGAATAATTTATTTACTTTTTTACCAATTTCTAACCAAGCATCTAAGTTTTCATTTATTTTTTTTCCTTGTAAAAAAACAAAACTTACTATACCAATTATTGTAATCCATAAATCTGCTCCATTACCTATATCAGCATCATCTGTTTTTATTTCATAATTTTCAAAATCCTTTTTTATTTTGTCGATTAATTTAATGTCACCTTCTAAAACTGCTATTTTCATTTTTTCTTATTTTCAGTTATTCTAAAAGTATTTGATTTGTAATGCTATACAACATCCATATAACCATATTACAGTTATATCTTTTATAGTTGCAAGATATAAATAATTTTAAAGAATGCTTAGAGCCATTTATTTTAAAAGTTTTTTTACTGCAAATTTATTTATAACTGTATTTTAACCGTTAAAAACGGCTAATACATAAAGCTCTTAATACAGTATGAACAGAAGTAAAAAATATTGATAATTTTAAAAAATAATGTATAAGAAAAACTAAAAATTGCTCTTTTAGCCCTGTTTTTGTTTTTTTCTTTTTACCCTATTTTGTAATTCAAAAGGCTTTCAACAGAACTAATAACGCATAATCTTCGCCTAAAGTCAAAAAGGTTTAAACGGGTTTAATCTAAAAATTTTCTGCCTTCCGGAATTGGAGTTTTCTGTTTGTCGTTCATTGGAACGGTCAGAATTGCTATTTTTTATACCATCATTGGTTTTAAAAAAATACTTTTTGAATTCTTATCGAATTATATGTAGCATTATATATTAGAAATGGTATTATATTTATCTTTTAGTAAACTCGGTTGATTGGTTTGTTTTAGCGTTATGTATGGGTAATGCTGACGCAACCCCATCATAGAATTGACATCTAAATGAAAAAAATGATTATGAAATATCCGACAATAATTTTTCTCGCTGTAATTTTTGTTTTGGCTGCTTGTGAAAAAGATATACAAACAAGAAAGACGACTTGCACTCAACAAGGCAATTATGACTACCTAGATAATTATAACGTAGGTGTCATGTGTTCTAGTAATTTGTGTAATGAGTACTATGAAATATGGAAAGAATTGATAAAAGAAAAAAATAATCTTAGTCAAGATTTCATTGATTCTCATATAATATTATGTCATTCAGAAATAGATTCATGGGCAAATGGAATTTCATTTAGAATATGCTATAAGATAAAGCTTGACTGGGCAATTGCATATAATTGCGACCAGTTCATAATTAAGATAAATAAAGAAAATACCCTATACCCATCTTTGGATTTACCTAGAGACACATATTTAACAAAAGACAAAATAAAAATTGCAGTTGACAATAGAGCCTTTTCCTCTGATATATCTAAAATAACCAATAAGTTGGATTTAGAGTATAGTGATATGGAAAGTGCATTAAATGAGCTAATTGATTTTTCAGGCGTGAATATTCTTTGTATGAATCGAGTGGCTTTGGATGATGACACTGGTAATTTGGTATTAGAAGCATCAGCTCAATATGAAAATGAAGAAAACTCATGTATTCAAGGAACTATTGACCTAATTTCTGGTGACAAAAATGTTAATAACACTCCTTGCTGGATAAATTAAAGCCCATAATGTATATACAAAATAGGCAAAATGGCAGTAGATTAAACGGTTGTAACCCGCATCAACACAGTCTCGGTTTGATAAGTCTGAAGCCCGAAATCGCCCACTTTGTATATATGTGCCGGTATCACAATTTTATAACAATTCTAAACTCCCTTTGCCTTCTCTAATAACCTCAATCTGGCCGTTGGACAAGTCTATTACTGTAGAGGGTTCATTGCCACCATAGCCGCCGTCAACAACTATATCTACCAGTTTTTGCCATTTCTCAAAAATTAATTCGGGGTCTGTGGTGTATTCTATCACTTCATCATCGTCTTTTATGGAAGTAGAGACTATAGGATTACCCAATTTGCTTACAATGGCTTTTACAATATTGTTATCCGGAATTCTGATACCTACGGTTTTTTTCTTTTTAAAATGACTGGGGAGGTTATTACTGCCGGGCAGTACAAAGGTGTATGGTCCGGGCAGGGTACGTTTTAAGATTTTAAAAGTAGCCGTATCTATTTGTTTAACATAATCCGAAAGGTGGCTTAGGCCATTGCATATAAAAGAAAAATAAGACTTTTCTAATTTTGTGCCTTTTATCCTTGCAACTTTTTCTAAGGCTTTTATGTTTGTAATGTCGCAGCCCAAGCCGTAAACAGTGTCTGTAGGATAAATAACAAGCCCGCCGTTTTGCAAGGCTTTAACTACCCTGTCTATTGCTTTAGGGTTAGGGTTTTCATTGTATATTTTGATAAATTCGGCCATTATAATAAAAATTAAGTTTAAGAATTTGCAGCGTATATTGTGTTGGTTAAATTCATTTAACAGATGTTTAGAAAGAATTCTTTAGAATATTAATTCTTTCAAGCTACTGATTTTATTGAATTTTTAGTTTTCAAAAAATCAGATTTATTAACAAAAAGTGAAATTTTATCCAATTATATGTAGCATTATATATTAGATTTGGTATTACACCCTGTTTCCAAAAAATTTATTTCCAATGATTTATCTGTATCTCCCTATTCTCTCCGGAGGTCTTTATTCATTAACTATTAACCTAAACCCTTCACCGTGAATGTTTATAATCTCTACATTGGGGTCGGGTTTTAAGTATTTACGCAGTTTAGCAATATAGACATCCATACTTCGTGAGGTAAAATAGTTATCATCTCGCCATATTTTGGTAAGTGCCAGTTCACGGGGCATTAAGTCATTGAGATGTATGGCCAAAAGTTTTAAGAGTTTATTTTCTTTGGGCGATAATTTTCTGGGTTCACCACCGTCAAAAGAAAGGTGTCTAAGTTTTGAATTAAGGAAAAACCTGCCTATTTGAAATTCGTGTTGTTCGTCATCTGCACTGTTATCTATTTCTTTTCGTTGTAAAATAGCTTTTATTTTATGCAACAGCACTTCAGAGTCAAAAGGTTTGTTTAAATAATCATCTGCACCAACTTCATAGCCTTTTAATACATCTTCTTTCATGGTTTTTGCCGTTAGAAATATAATAGGCACATCAGAGTTAGACGCTCTAATGTCCTTGGCTAGGGAAAAGCCGTCTTTTCTGGGCATCATTACATCCAGTATGCAGAGGTCAAAATTGTCATTTTTAAACGTTATCAAGCCTTCCAAACCGTCTTTTGCATGTGAAACATCGTAATCGTTCAGGATTAAATAATCTTTAAGGACGGTTCCAAAATTGGGGTCGTCTTCTACTAGTAATATTTTTTTATTTGCCATAATCTGTTAGTTTATTTTAAATTAAAGGTAATTTTATAGTGAATGTACTGCCTTTACCTTTTTCACTTTCTACATAAATATTTCCGTGGTGGTGTTCCACAATTTTTTTGACGTAGGCCAGACCCAAGCCGTGCCCCTTAACGTCGTGTATGTTTGATCGTTGTTCTCTGTAAAACTTGTCAAAAACATGTTTTTGTATTGCCTTGCTCATTCCAATGCCTTGATCTTTTACATGTATTACAATATTGTTGCCCGCATTTTCTGTAAATATGTCTATTTTGGGCAGGTCTTTGGTGTATTTTACCGCATTATCCAGTATATTAACAAAAACATTGGTAAAATGAAAATTGTTAATCATTACTTCGCTTTGTTTGGCTTCAAAATGCGTTTTTACATAACCGCCCTTGTCGTCAATAATTAATTGAATGTGGGAGACGGCATCGGTTATTACATCGTGAATATCTTCAACGCCTTTTGTTAAATCGAGCTGATTTTTTTCTAGTCTGGATATTCGCAACACATTTTCTACCTGACCGTGCATTCGCTTGTTTTCCAATCTAATCATCTCTGTATATCGCAATACCTTTTCCTTATCTTTAATAATTTTTGGGTTTTTTATTGCATCCAATGCCAGATTAATAGTGGCAATGGGTGTTTTAAACTCATGGGTCATGTTGTTAATAAAATCCGTTTTTATCTCAGAAATCTTTTTTTGCTTAATCAATTGGTATAATGCACTGGAAAAAGCAAAAATAATAGTCAGAATAAATATTCCGGATAGAATCAGGGCATTAGCCACTGCTCCCAAGAGATAATTGTCTTTTTCAGGAAAGTTAACGTATAACTCATAGGCACTTTCTCCATTTTGGTCTAAGAATAGCGGAACTTTATAGCTCTTATCCGTAATGCCTTTAAAAGAACCTGATTTTACTTTAGTGAGCAAGCCGTCTCCGTAAACGGCAAAGTCAAACTCGGTATTTATATCGCGTTCTTCCAGTTGATTGCTTATGTTCATGCTTATTTCTCTGGCAGTTACCCTGTCATAAATAGGCAGATTTTCTGCAATACTTCTAAACACGTTTTCAAATTGCAAACTCTCCAGCCTGCTCAGCCGGCCTATTTGATAGACTCGCTGCTCAGGTGTAATCTCCGTAAAATCCCCAGAAAAACTACTTATTTTTTTTACTTCTTTTTCCTTTTCACCCAAAAAAGATTGTAAAATAATAGAGTCATTGCCAAAAAGGGGAATAGCTGATTTATAATCGGTTTCTAAAATACTTTGGCGTAAAGAAAATATCTCATTTCTGATGGTATCTATCTGCTGAAAATAAAAATCTTTTTTTCTCAAAGAACCTGTTTGTCTGGCACTGTCTATCTCTGAGCTGTAACGGTTATAAAAGTCATTTATCTCCCGGTCTTGAATGTTTTCTGACACTTTTGCCAATGCAAATCTAATATGATTGCTAAATTGCTTTTCTCTTATGTCAATGGAACTTTTAATCCAATACACCTGAACGGAAATTATACCGATAACAGCGATAATCATAAAAAAAATCAGCACGATAAATCTCCGCTTACTCATTTTAACAAATTTAGTTCAACTAATTAACAATGATGTGATAAATAACTTAAATTAACATCAAAATAATTATTTTAACAATAATTTATGATTATTATTGGCTTTTAAACAAAGCTAATAATTTTTTATGCAATTGCTCCACTGCGGTTTGGGTATTTTTTAAGTTCGTATTTTCAATGGTAAAATGAGCCTTTTTGTCTTTTTTTTCCTGACTTATTTGATTTTTTATTCTGGCCAGTACTTCCGGTTTTTTGATGTTGTCTCGTTTAATTACCCTTTTTATTCTAATGTCTAAAGGGGCCGTAACACTAATTATGTAATCATAATTATCCTGGCTGTTAGTTTCGTATATCAAGGCATTTTCCTGAATGGAATACGGATAATCCTGAGCTGCCAACCAGGCTGTATAATCTGCTTTTACCGCCGGGTGGACAATTTTGTTGATTTGTTGCAGTTTGGTCTTGTTGTTAAATACTAATTTTGCCAGATACGCTTTGTTTAGCCCATTATCATAAGCTCTTTTGCCAAAGGCTGCTATTATCTGCTCTTTTATTTTGGGTGATTCTCGTAATAATTTTTTAGCTTCTGTATCTGCAATATAAACGGGTACCCCTAGCTTAGCAAACATTTTAGCCACGGTACTTTTGCCACTGCCTATGCCGCCTGTAAGCCCTATTTTAATCATGTTGTAGTAAAAAGTCTATTTTTTCGGGGGTGATATTAATACCTTTTATGGATGTGGGTTTTTTTACCACTTCCGGTATTAAGTAGGTGAGGTTATTCTCTACGGCTTTTTGATAATCACAGGCTACCACAAAATCACTTTCGCTTATTTCGTTATAGTCATTTACACTTATCTGAAATGTGAGCTCTATTTCTTCCGGAAAAGTTTTTACGGTAAAATTATCGGGTAAATTAACCACACGTATGGGTATTTTATAATTGGCTTCGGTAAATTTTTCTACCGCTGCGTCTATTGTTACCTGCTTTGAGCTATATTGAACCTTATCCTTATCTTTTGATAATCGTAGGGGTATTTCCATTGAAAATGATTGGTTTACCCTGTCCAGTTGTTTGGGGAAGGTGTATGCGGCTTTAATCGTGTCTATATAAATTTCATGTCCCGAAACCACAATGGAGTCAGGCTTAATTAATAAGTCGCTTTTTAAATGATATCCCAGTTGGAAATTGAGATCTAAATCAGCTACTACCGGTACTTTTTTGCTTTTACTTATGCCAATATTAAAAAATAAGGTATCCGGATATACGGCAAATAGTTCTACGTCATTTTCCAATTGATTTTCTATCTGAGCCTTGATGTTTTCAGTTAACTGGTAATACCGGGTTTTGTTTTTTGGTTTAATATCCTGTAAATTAATGGTGGCCGTACGTTTAAATAAACGGTACTTTAACAATTCAAATCCGGTGGCTCGTATTGAAATGGATAAAGTATCGTCATAAGTTTTTTCCAGAAGTTTGCCCTGAGGTAAATTTGTGTATTCCAAATTTACAGGCACACGATTGGTGTACTCATTAGATAATTTTACCAACATGAGAAATACAAAAGAAGAAGCCAGAAAAAACAAGAACATTTGCGTGTTATGTTTGTTTTTAAGCGTACTTCTTTTACCGATATCTTTATGGGTAAACATCTGATTATAATAGAATTGTATGCAGTTTTGGGTTTTGGATCTCGGATTTGTGGTTTTAAGTTCCGGGATTGAGTTAACTCAATAACCTAATGACTAATAACTATTTTTTAGTTGGTGTCAGATATTGTTTGCTTAGTTCCATAGAGATGGCAGTTCGCTCAAATTTTATTTTTCCCGCACTGGTTTCCAGAACACAGGTTTTGTCGTTTAATTCAACTATTTTGCCGTGGATGCCACTGGTAGTTACTACTTTTGCCCCTTTTTTTATATCACTTTGGAATTTTTTTTCCTGTTTTTGGCGTTTCATTTGCGGCCTTATCATAAACAGGTAAATAACCAGTAGCATTAAAGGAATAAGGATTATATTCCCCATACCTCCGCCACCGGATTGTAATAAAATGGATGTGTATATCATTTTTTGATTTGAGTTTAACTGGGTTTTACTTTTGGAGTTACATTGGCTTTTATTACTACACTTTCTTTACCTTTAGCGGTATTGGTAGTAAGTGTAACGGTTTTACTATTCTTTCCGGGTCTTCCTTTGGAATTAAATATTACTGATATTTTTCCTGATTCGCCCGGAGCAATAGGTTCTTTTGGCCATTCGGGAACTGTACAGCCACAAGTGGCCTTTGCATTGGTAATGATAAGTGCAGATTTTCCGGTATTTTTAAATTCAAAGACCGTTTCTGCCTTTTCGCCTTCCGGAATGGTGCCAAAATCGTGTTCGTGTTTTAAAAAAGTAATTTCCGCTGCACCTTCCTGCATTTTGTAATCTCTTTGTTTGGCTAATTCTACGTTTTTATTGTTAATCTTATCTGTAATGTTTTCTTTGCAGGAAAACAGCAAAAGCGTTAATAAAGCCAGAGGGAATAGTTTTTTTTTCATCATTTTTATATTTTGCAAGCCGTTTAATATTTTATTTTTAACAGCCTTGGTATGAACTGATTTTTATGGCTCAAAGGCGTATTTGAAATGGCTTCTGATTAAAGTTGCAAAAATATAAAATTTTATAGTAAGCCTCTGCCACTTTTAGTTATTTTATTTGCCTTTTTGTATTCTTTTAACAATTTGTCCAGCACACCGTTTATAAAAAAACTGCTTTTGGGTGTGGAGTAATCTTTGGCAATTTCTATGTATTCATTTATGGTTACTCGGGTGGGGATAGTGTCAAAATAAACAAACTCTGTCAATGCCATGGTTAACAAGATAAAATCTATATCCGCTATGCGATCTGTATCCCAGTTGGGCGTTTTGGCATCAATATCCTTAAAAAATTCTTCACGGTGCTTCAGCGTTTCTTTAAATAGATTTTCGGCAAAAACGGCATCATCTTCATTTTTATATAAGTAACGGCTGTTAAAATCAGTAAAGGGTCTTATTTTTCCTAAATTCCGTACTATAAAGGTGTTTACAAACGGAAAATCATCAGTCCAGCTCAGTTCTTTACTTATCAAATAGTCATAGAGTTTTTCATCAGGGGCGATAATTTGCTGATAAATTTCGGTGATAAATGCCAGGTCTTCTTTTTTAGAGAAATGCTCTTTTTGCATATACCGCTTATAAGTATCACTTTCTTTTATGGCGTTCCATAATAAACGCACATATTCGGTATCTTCTTGCCAATAATCAATTTTGTTTTCTTTACAATATTCAGCTAAATTTCTGTTGTTATGAAGTGTTTTTAGTACTGTGTTATTGACAAATTTCTTATTTGGGTTAATGTCTTCTGCTGTGGCGAGAAAGTTCTTTTTGGCAATTTCCTGATGGCTTTCGGCCAAATTTCTGATGGCTACCGGTAAATTTAACAGCACTGCATACAGATGGTATAATTTATAAATACGCTCCTGTAAAAATTTTTTTTCACGGGGTATATCTTTTTCTCCTGATTGCTGCAAAGCATACAGGGACTGCATTACTTTTATTCTGATATGTCTTCGATTGAGCATTGAAGTAGAGCCGTTGGCAAAATTGATTTATGTTGTCTTTGTACTTTTATAGTTATAGATTATTTTTGTCTATTGTAAAATTTTGGGACTACCTAATAGATGCGACGAGCAAAAATATTGCTTTAATGGTAAAGTACCAAAAATATTTAGGTGTTTAATAATTATAATTTTGAAAGCACTTAGTTACCTTAATAAATATTTTGTAAAATATAAATACCGACTAATTTTTGGTACGGTATGTGCCATTATTGCTCAGATATTAGCCTTGGTTACACCGGTTTTAATAGGCGATTCCCTTGATGTAGTAGAAGAATACCTAAAAGGTACTGTTACCGGTTTAGATGCTGTGAAAGATCAATTACTTCGTGATATACTTACCATATTGGGAGCAGTCTTATTGGCGGGAATATTCAGATTTTTTATGCGGCAGGCCATTATTGTAATGTCCAGATACATTGAATATGATTTAAAAAATGAGGTCTATACCCATTATCAAAAGCTGTCATTAAATTTTTATAAGCAAAACAAAATTGGCGATTTAATGAATCGTATCAGTGAAGATGTGAGTAAGGTGCGAATGTATTTTGGACCGGCGATAATGTATTCAATTAATATGGTTACCTTGTTTATTGTTGTAATTAGTTATATGTTTCATACGGATGTTACTCTTACCTTATATACACTTATTCCGCTGCCTGTTTTGTCAGTTTCTATTTATTTGCTTAGCAGAGAAATTAACCATAGAAGTAAAGTAGTACAGCAGTATTTATCTAAGCTTACAGCGGTTACGCAAGAATATTTCTCCGGAATGCAAGTGGTAAAAGCCTATGCCATAGAAGAGCCTACTTTTAAATATTTTAATCATACAGCGAAGCAGAGCAAAGAAAAAAATATAGCTTACTACAAGTTGCAAGCACTGTTTTTTCCATTGATGATTCTGCTTATAGGGGTAAGCAATATTATGGTTATTTATATTGGCGGAATGCGATATATAAACGGAGTCATTACATTTGGTGTAATTGCCCAGTTTATAGTCTTTGTAAATATGCTTACCTGGCCGGTAGCCGCCGTAGGTTGGATTACCTCTATTGTACAAACTGCCGAAGCGTCTCAGTATCGCATCAATGAATTTTTAAATACCACTCCGGAAATTACCAATCCTACTAATGATAAAATGACCGTAAAAGGAGAGGTTAGTTTTAAAAATGTATCGCTCAGATATCAGGATTCTAATACGCCGGCGGTACAAGATGTTAGCTTTCATGTAAAGCCGGGCGAGACTTTGGCTATTTTGGGCAAAACCGGATCTGGCAAAACAACCGTGGCCAATCTTATAGCACGTTTATATGATGCGGATAGTGGGCAAATATTAGTTGATGGCACGCCTATTAGCGAATTTAATCTGGATACTTTGAGAAGCAGTATGGGGTATGTGCCTCAGGAAGACTTTTTGTTTTCTGATACTATAGCTAACAACATAAAATTTGGCAATGAAAATGCCACCCGGAAAGAAATAGAAGATGCAGCTAAAAATGCTCATATCCATCATAGTATTACCCAATTTTCCAAGGGTTATGAAACTTTTATAGGTGAACGAGGCGTAACTCTTTCTGGTGGTCAAAAACAGCGAATTTCCATAGCCAGAGCCTTAATTAAAGACCCGAAAATTTTAATTCTGGATGATTGCCTTTCTGCTGTGGATACAGAAACCGAAGAGATTATCCTAAATCACCTGGAACGCATCAGTAAAAATAAAACTACTTTTATAATTACCCACCGCGTATCATCTGCAAAAAATGTTGATAAAATAATTGTGATGGAAGAAGGCAAAATTGTACAACAAGGCACACATGATCAGCTAATGGAGCAGGAAGGATTTTACAAAACCATTTACAATCAGCAACTTTCGGAGCAATTTTCCTAATAAAATTTTTAAATTCTCACTACAAAATTTTCTTTTACCTGTTCTTTTCTAAAGAATATTATTCCCCATTGATAAGTGTCTATACTTACCGAGGTTTTAGGATGATTTTTTATATAATGCCAAGCTTCGGTCATGCCTTTGCTCCAATAAATATCGTCAAAAATAAACACAGAGTCATTGTGAATATGCGGTAAGCATTGTTCAAAATAGTTAATGGTAGGAGTTTTTTGATGGTTGCCGTCAAAAAAAATAAGGTCAAATTTCTGATTTTTTAAAACCTGTGGCAATGTAATTTCAAAGCGGCCTGTTTTTACCGTAATATTTGTTAGATTGAATTTTTTAAACTGATTTTTTGCAATTGCGGCAGTGTTTTCGCAACCTTCTAATGTTATAAGGTTACAGTTAGGGTTGTCAATAGCCATGGCAGCTGCGGAAATCCCAACAGAGGTGCCAATTTCAAGAGCTTTTTTTATATCAAAATATTTAATTATCTGATTGAGTAAAAACATTCTGTTGTAACGCATTCCGGCAGATTTGGCTATTTCGGAAACTTTGCGTTTTCCGGAGTTTAATTTTTTAGAACCGGCACCAAAATCAGTTATGGTAATGATATTTTGGTTTTGTAGTAAACCTTTTTTAAAAACTCTTAATTGATGCCGGATAGTTTTGGGTATTTTTGTATTGAAACATTTGGTAATTAAATTATAAACAAAGGGTGAATGAATACCGTGTTTATTGGTAGATTGTAGTAAAAATTGGATAAAAGCCTTAGTTTGATAGTACATTGTTTGTAAAATAGCTCAATTATTTGCTCAAATACGCAATTTACATTTATATTTGCCGAAGATAAAAATTTACGATGATTAAGAAAATTGGTATTGTATTCTTTTTAGTAGTTTTTATGAGTTCTTGTATTCCAAAAAAAGAACTTACTTATTTTCAGGGAAGTCCACAGGCAACTTCTGAGGTCTATAAAATGCTCAATGAACCTTACCGGCTTCAGGTAAACGATATTTTAGACATAAATATTACATCAGATAACGAGGAATTAGTGGCACCTTTTCAACAATCTCAAACTTCGAGAACTAATACTAACGGCCAAATTAACGAAGGCCAATTTTACCTTAGAGGTTACACCATAGACCATCATGGCAACATACGTTTGCCGTATTTGGGAGAAGTAAATGTATTGGGTTACACAGAGAAAGAGGTACGGGAAAAAATTGAAGAAGAATTAGGTAAATTTTTTAAAGATTCTGAGGAGATTTTTATTACGGTAAAGTTGGCCGGTATAAGGTTTACGGTTTTGGGAGAAGTAGCAAATCCCGGTACTCTGGTCATGTTTCAGAATCAGGTTAATATATTAGAGGCTATTGCCAATGCCGGAGATATTGTTTTAACCGGAGATAGAAAAAACATAACGGTAGTTCGGAAACAACTGGGCGGCGTAAAAAAATACCATATAAACTTATTGGATATGAGTGTTTTTAATGCAGAATCTTTTTACATACACTCCAATGATATTATATACGTAGAGCCGTTAAGACAAAAATCTTGGGGTACAGGAACCACCGGAGTACAAACATTTACTACCATAGTATCAGTATTGTCGTTTGTTACCACTACTATTTTATTAGTTAAGACGCTATAATATGCAGCAATCTGCCAATAAGTTTGATTTAAACATAAATGATATAAAAACCTTTGATATAAAGGAATACATCTTTAAGGTACTTTCGCACTGGAAGTTGTTTTTAACGATGCTCATCTTGGGGCTTATTGTTGCTTTTTATGTCAATATGCATAAGGAACGTATCTATGAATTGGACAGTATTATTACAGTAAAAGAAGAACAAAATCCATTATTCACTTCCAGTACTAATATTGCTTTTAACTGGGGCGGCCCTAGTGATAAGGTAGAAACCATAAAGACCATTCTTACTTCAAGAACCCACAATGAAAAAGTAGTGAAAGAACTGCAATATTACCTTGAGTATCTGAAAGATGGCAGGTTTAGGATGGAGGATGTCTATGGTAAAACTCCCTTTACTGTAATTCTGGATACTAATGCTTATCAAATTATTAATGTTCCTATAAAGTTGTCTTTTAAAAACAATGACAATGTTACGGTCTCTGTACAATTTGAGGAGGAAGATTATAACTTTTACAATTACAGCACTCAAAATTCCGAGACTTTTACACCCGAAAGCAGCAGCTATACACAAGATTTTAGTGTAAACAGTAAAATTATAACACCTTTTTCGGCATTTAAGATAGAGAAAAACAGGGATGATGTAAATCTTGCCAATTCCGAATTTTATATCAAACTATTGGATTTTAATGCCACGGTACGCAGATTTAAAAGTATAGAAGTAGGAAGCAAAAAAGACGGAACTTCTATTATTGAATTAAAACTAAGAGGTGCCAATAAACAAAAAGTCCAAGATTATATAAATACCTCTGTTGCCGTGCTGAACAAAGACCAACAAGAGCAAAAAATTCAATATGCTAAAAGGACAAAATCCTATATAGACACAGTGTTTAGTGAAGCTGCGGAAAGTTTAAGGAATATTGAAAAAGAATTGGGCGATTTTAAACAAAAAAATAAAGCTTTTGACATTAGCTTAGAAGGCCAGTCTATTCTGGAAGAAGTTTCAGAATTAGATAATGAACGCTCTTTATTGGAACGCAGAATTACCTATTATAATAACCTGCAGAATTATATTAAATCCAATAAAGAGGTGGGCGATGATATTCCTGCACCAGTAAATGTTACCATAGAAGATCCTAATCTGGTTAAAAACATTACGGAATTAGTAGAACTGTCAAAACAAAAAAAGAACCTGCAACAATCAGTAAAGGAGGATTATCCACCATTGCAAACTTTAAAAGAAAAAATAAACATTACCAGAAATGTGGTTATGGAAAATCTGGCCAATTTAAAACAAGAAACACAGGTTAGCCTTTCCGATGTTAAGAGTAGGACGTCAAGATTTAATTCCAGATTATTTTCCTTACCCAAAAAAGAACAAAATTTGGTTCAATATCAGCGGAATTACAATCTCACCGCTGCCAATTATGAATATTTAAAACAAAAACAATACGAAGCCGGTACGGCAATAGCTGCAAATGTATCGGATATTAAAATTTTGGATAAAGCCAAAGATGTAGGTCAAGGCCCAATAAGCCCCAATGTGTTATTTAATTATCTGGTAGCTTTGGTGTTAAGTGTTGGGCTGCCGTTTGTCTATATCCTTGTTAAAGAAGCCTTAAGCAACAAAATTTTAACCGTAGAAGAGATTGAAAAACTCTATAATATACCGGTGTTGGGGGTTGTGGGTAGAAGTAGTACCGATAGTTATGTGGCAGTTTTTAGCCGGCCAAAATCTTCTTTGGCAGAATCGTTTAGAGCCCTGCGGTCAAATATTCAGTTTTTGTTCAAATCAGGATTAAAATCAAAAACCATCGTGGTTACGTCTTCTGTAAGTGGAGAAGGGAAAACCCTGTGCTCTATAAATATGGCCTCGGTTATTGCCATGAGTGATAAAAAGACCATCTTATTAGGCTTAGATTTACGTAAACCTAAACTCCATGTGGATTTTGATGTGAATAATGAAATAGGGGTAGTCAATTACTTAATTGGTCAGGCCCAAATAGAAGATATTATTCAGCCAACTCGTGTGCCTAATTTAGATATTATTACTTCAGGCCCAATTCCACCTAATCCATCGGAGTTGATATTGAGTGATAATGCAACCACTTTAATGAATTATTTAAAGGAAAATTACGATTATATTATAATAGATACGCCACCTGTAGGATTGGTGTCGGATGCCATAGAACTCTTTAAATATTCGGATGCGGTAATGTATATTATTAGACAAAATTATACCGAGAAAGGTATGCCTAAAATGATGGATGAAAAATATAAAAACGGTGAAGTTAAAAATATAAGCATTGTTCTCAATGATTTTAAAATACGGGATACCTATGGTTATGGCTATGGTTATGGCTATGGTTACGGCTATGGTGGTTATGGAAAATATGGCAATGGTTATCACCAAAACGAATTGAAAGAACCGTGGTACAAGCGTTTGTTTAAAAAATAGATGTCGAAAATATTCCATAAAAGTTTTCGTTACACTACTATAATAATAAATCACAAAATGAAGAAAAAAGATACTAAAATAGCCATTATTGGCTTGGGATATGTTGGTTTACCCTTGGCAGTAGAATTTGCCAGAAAATTTCCCGTTGTAGGGTTTGATATTAATGCACAGCGTATCAAAGAACTGCGAAATAATAATGATGTAACGCTTGAAACAGAATCAGACGAATTAAAAGCGGTAAATGTTGCGGATAAATCAAGTTTAACGGATAAGGGGCTCTGGCTTACCGATAAACTTTCAGATTTAAACGATGCCAATTTTTATGTGGTTACTGTCCCCACACCTGTGGACAAGGGTAATCGTCCGGACTTAACACCATTGTACAAAGCGAGTGAAACCGTAGGAAAAGTATTGTCAAAGGGCAATATAGTGGTGTATGAATCCACTGTGTTCCCGGGTGCTACCGAAGATGAATGTGTGCCTATTTTAGAAAAAGTTTCGGGTTTGTCTTTCAATAAAGATTTTTATGTGGGATACTCACCGGAACGTATTAATCCAGGTGATAAAGAACATACGGTAACAAAAATTTTAAAAGTAACATCAGGATCTACGCCACAAGTAGCTGAATTTGTGGATAGTATATACAGGACGGTGATTATTGCCGGTACCCACATGGCTCCGTCCATAAAAGTGGCAGAAGCAGCCAAGGTTATAGAGAATTCGCAAAGAGACATTAATATTGCCTTTGTTAATGAATTGTCAAAAATATTTAGGCTCATGAACATAGATACCAATGAAGTCTTGGAAGCAGCCGGTACCAAATGGAATTTTTTACCCTTTAGGCCAGGTTTAGTGGGTGGGCATTGCATTGGTGTGGATCCCTATTATCTGGCACAAAAAGCTATGGAATTAGGATACAACCCTGAAATAATTTTGGCCGGCCGTCGATTAAATGACAGTATGGGGCCATTTGTATCGCAGGAAACGGTAAAAATGATGATAAGAAAAGGCATTCCTATTAAAGGAGCAAATGTATTGGTACTGGGCATTACTTTTAAAGAAGACTGCCCGGATATCCGAAATTCCAGAGCCATAGATATAGTAAGGGAATTGGAAACCTATGAGGTAAATGTAGATGTCTATGACCCTTGGGCTACCGTAGAAGAGGTGCAACATGAATATGGTATAGATCTAATAAAAGATGAAAATGAAATTCCGGGTAAATACGATGCGGTTATCATAGCCGTTTCTCACAAGGAATTCAAAACTATGAATTTAGAAAAATTTTGTAACAATGACTGTGTCATTTTTGATGTAAAGGCTACTTTACCAAAGGAAAGGGTACACGGAAGGTTGTAATATTTTAGTTAGTAGTTCGCAGAATATTATATACAAACCATAAAGGCTAAGAGATATATTAGGCTTTAAGGAATTAACGGTACATAAACAGGTATTTCTTGATGGAGATTTTTTGAGTTTCAAAAGGGTTCTCCTAAAGAAGAAACCTATTGATTGGAGGATTAAGTTGGAAGAGGTTCTGTTTCTGTCTGTATTTGTACGGCTGGGGCTTATTATTTGTATTAGCTTATAAATAGAATCCTTAGGATAAGAAAATTGAGTTAGAACTTATAAAGTAAGGAGTGGGGAAATTAATAAATTGTATGATTAATAACCCTGATAAATTTGAATAGTCTGTGGCAGCGGTTTGCAGTTTTAAGGTTACAGGTATTGATTCAATACTGATGATTGAGGACTGGTACTTAAACCATACGACATTAAAGTACATGCATTTCAAATGAACAAGAATAATAAAAAAATTCTGATAACCGGAGCCGCAGGCTTTATCGGTTATCACTTGTCAAAATTACTTGCCAAAAACAGTTATGACGTGGTGGGTATTGACAATATTAACGATTATTACAACCCTGATTTAAAGTATGCCCGTCTGGCAGACTTAGGTATCCCCAAAGCTGAGGTGAAGTATAATCAACCATTTAAAGGTGAGATTACTTTTATAAAGCTGGATTTGCAGGACAAAGATAATATAATGGAATTGTTTAAGAATGAGCAATTTGATTATGTTGTGAATTTGGCGGCACAGGCAGGGGTAAGGTATTCTATAGAAAATCCACAGTCTTATATAGATAATAATATTACCGGATTTTTAAATATTCTCGAAGCCTGTAGGGCTTATCCTGTAAAACATTTGGTTTTTGCCTCTTCCAGTTCAGTGTATGGGTTAAGTGAGGAAATCCCATTTTCTACGAGTAGCCATACAGACCATCCTATGGCTATGTATGCTGCCAGTAAAAAAGCCAATGAAATGATGGCTCATTCTTATGCTCATTTGTTTGGTATTCCTTGTACAGGATTGAGATTTTTTACGGTGTATGGGCCTATGGGCAGGCCGGATATGGCTTTGTATATCTTTACTAAAGCTATGGTGGAGGACAGAGAATTTGATGTGTTTAATTTTGGAAAAATGAGCCGGGACTTTACTTATGTAGCCGATATTGTGGAAAGTGTAAAACGACTTATTCCACTGGCACCAAAAACAAATAATCCCCGGTTTAATGCTAAAAAACCTAATCCGGCGATGAGTTCGGCACCGTATCAGATATTTAACATTGGGAATAATAGTCCGGTAGATTTGATGGATTTTGTAAGGGCTATTGAAGAATCTTTGGGCAAAAAAGGAAGAATAAATTTAAAACCCATTCAACCCGGTGATGTGCCCGCCACTTATGCTGATGTGCAAAGCTTGTTTGATTATATAGATTTTAAACCGGCTACACCTATTAAAGAAGGTGTTAAAGCGTTTGTAGAGAAGTATTTGGAGATGAACGGGTAGGTTTAGTACGTAGTGTTTGGTTGGCCCTGAAAAAAGCAGTCAGGGTAGAAAAAATTAGCTTTAGGTAATTGGTGCAGATTTCTCTTTATCGGATACAATCTTATGCACGAAAATCCAATCATTATATTTGGGAGATGAGTACTGCCATAATTATTTCTACAATTACAATCGTTTAAAACTTAATATTTTATTTTGTTGCAATCTTTCATCCAATAGCCTTATCTTTGCGACAAAACAGAGTTGGCTGATAATTTTGATGATAATACATTCATATTAATTGAATGGCCGGATTTATTATTAGCGAAAAAGCATCGTTACGGGATTAAAATATATGGTTGAAAATATTCTTTCTAAAAGTTATAGCGAAATAAATACGCCGGTAAAAAGAAATCTGCCGGCATTAGTTAGGGTGTTAAGCAGAATAAGTACGCTTCCCAAAATAGATCATATCAACATTCGGTCAACTGAAAAATTTCCCGAATCATTTCGTATTATTCCCGGTAAGTTGCTTGTTATTGGCGAAAAATATATTGCCAATCCTGTCTTGGCTCTTATCTATCTAAGGTATGGTATAGAATGGCAGATTTGGTTTCAGGCATTTAACGGCAATAAAGAATACGCATCGGTTTTTGATCAGGCCGCTTTCCACGCTCTTGTTCTGTTTTATAAATTATTACCCCCCGAAGATAAACGGGCCTTAGCAAAAGAAGATACTATACTTGCCAATTTGCTTAGGGACTTTAGCCATTCTAATCATTTGCCGTCATTGTTACCGGAAACAGTAAAGAAAGACTTGGCTCATTTTCATAGAATTAGTATCTCGCAGAAAAATTTTGACGAAGAAGAATTTACTGTTTTTAGAACTTTTGCCCAACCTACGGAATATTTATTAATGTCAGGAGGAGACCGCAGGCTTCAGCTTAGTGAAAAAACGTTGTTAAACAAATATGGCTGCACCCCTTTTCCAAGGCCAGAGGCTTTTACATTCGCTTCCTCTACGGCTACCAGTATTTCCAATTTTGCTTATGACAATACGGATAGAGAACGCAGAAAGTTGATAGAAAGTTGTGTAAAAAAAGGTATGGAACATACTGTTGTAGAATTTACACAGAAACTAAAACATCATTTATTACAAGCCTTAAAAGTAAAAGAGTCCTGTGAGGTTATATTTTCGCCTTCCGGTACAGACTCTTCGTTGCAAATTGCTGCGATAACACAAATAGCTACGAAAAGTGATATACTACATATTCTGGTGGGTTCTGACGAAACCGGCAGTGGTGTGCCGGCCGCTTTAAAAGGGCTTCATTTTGAGGAAAATACCGCCTTGAATCATCCTGTGAAAAAAGGGACGGCAATAGATGGCTTTAGGGAGGTGGAGGTGCTTTTTATACCCTTTAGGGATAAAAAAGGAATGTTAAAAGATGCTGATGAAATAGACAGGGAAGTTTTGGATGCTGTTAAAATGGCTCAGGTACAAAAAAAGTATGTGGTTTTGCATGTAATAGACCAATCAAAACTGGGTTATAAAGCTCCTAGCTATGAAGTGGTGCATAAGATAAAGAACATCAGAGGATTAAATGTGCAAATAGTCATAGATGGTTCACAGTTGCGTTTTGATTCTGAAGATATAAGCCATTATCTTAAAAATAATTATATCATTACCATTACGGGAAGTAAGTATTTTACCGGCCCGCCGTATTCCGGAGCATTATTAATACCGGAAAAACTGGATAGGCAAATGATGCAATCTAAAGCGGAATTACCCATTGGGCTTAAATCGTACTTTAACAGATACGACTGGCCACAAGGATGGCCATGCACCATTACACTATCTGAAGGAGCAAATTTTGGAGCTTTGATGCGGTGGAATGCAGCTATTGCAGAGATGAAACGCTATTTTAATACTCCGCTGTTATACAGGAATCTGGGCATTCAGTTGTTTTGCAATTTTGTGGATGAATCCATCAGGCAAGCTCCTTTTTTAGAGCCTATTTACAGAGAGGAAAACTGGACGCATAAAAATGATCTGAGAGGGCTAAAAGAGACCCGATCTATTTTTCCTTTTTTTATTCATGACGAAGACAAAGTGTTGGATGCAGAACAGGCGAAAAAAGTTTATCAGCTTTTAAATACAAATTTATCTTCATATTTTGAAGAGGCCTCTTTAGAAACAAGAAAACTTGCGGCTCAGAAATGTCATATTGGCCAGCCGGTAGAGGCCGTCCATGCCAGTGGGATAAAAAGTGCCGTAGTGCGGATTAGCTTAGGAGCAAGGGTTATTTCCGATAGTTGGAAAGACCGTGATGTGAGTTTGTATTTTAGAAATGTAGAGGAGCAAATGAGCCAGATTACCGTGATTATAAAGAAAATTGGATTGATTTTGAGCAAACCGGAATTGTTTATCTCACAATAGAGCAGGGGGGAATCAATTACTTAAAACTGGATGTTGATGATTGGAGGTGCTGAAGGCTAATTACTAATGAAATATACCATAAGGTAATAAAAAATAGAAAGAATAATTACCATTGAAAACCAGAGCGATAATACAAGCGAGAATGCTAAGCAAGCGGCTCAGGGGAAAATCATTAATGTCTGTTAATGAAATACCTTTATTATTTAGGGTAGTTAATGTCGTAAAACGAATGGATTTTATAGATGAAATTACGGTAGCTACCACAGATTTAATTGCAGATGACCCCTTGGAATCTGCGGTTAAAGATTTGAATGTTAAATTATTCCGGGGAGATTCACTAAACGTATTGAACCGTTTTACCGAGGCCGCAGATGATTTAGATGAACACGATACAATAGTCCGATTTACTGCAGACAACCCGCTTTATAGCCCGTCTATTTCCACTGAGGTATATAAAAAGCATTTGGATGCAAAGGCTGATTATACCCATATTGACGGCCTGTCTCACGTAGTGCCCGAATTTTTTACCGTTGCGGCCATACGCGAAGCCGATAAATTGACTAATAGTAATTTTGATAAAGAACACGTTACACCTTTTTTTAGAAAAAATACGCATTTATTTAAGGTTTTAAAATTACCCAATGATTTTGAAGGCCTACGCCCCGATTTAGACCCTTATTTTACCATAGACACCAATGACCAACTCAATGCTTTTGAAGCGATGTTGTCTGCGTTGGATTATGATAATAAGGCCGTTCACCTGCCTCAATTGTACCAATATCTCGATACAATAAAACATCAGCCGCATACAGATAAACTTAGAATTAAGTTGCACAATACTTATGTGGGAGAAGATTATCCAACTTACCTGATTGCGGAAATAGGCCAGGCACATGATGGTAGTCTTGGAATTCTTCATTCGTATATAGATGCTATTGCGGAAACCGGTGTTGATGCTATAAAGTTTCAAACACATATTGCTGCGGCTGAAAGCAGTAAACACGAACCTTTTCGAGTAAATTTTTCTTATGAAGATAAAACGCGTTTTGATTATTGGAAGCGTATGGAATTTACAAAGGAACAATGGAAGGAGATAAAATCGCATTGTGATGATGTTGGTTTGGAATTTATGAGTTCTCCTTTTAGCAATGCCGCTGTAGATTTGTTAGAAGAGATTGGTGTAAAACGATATAAAGTTGGTTCCGGAGAAGTCAATAATTTTTTGTTGTTAGAAAAAATCGTTAGAACAAAAAAACCGATAATTATTTCTTCAGGGATGAGTTCTTATGAGGAATTAGATAAAACGGTAGAATTTTTGAAAAGGAATAATGCGGACATTTCTATCTTACAATGTACCACTTCCTATCCTACTCAGCCGGAACAATACGGATTAAACGTAATAGGCGAATTAAAAGAACGCTATAACGTGCCGGTAGGTTTTTCAGACCATTCTGCAAAAATGGAAACTTGTATTGCAGCAGCTACTTTGGGTGCAGAAATCTTAGAATTCCATACTACATTTAGTAGGGGAATTTTTGGGCCTGATGCCAAATCATCTTTGACTATTGATGAGTTAAAAAAAATGGTTATTGCTATAAGAAACATTAAAAAAGCTCTGGAACATCCTATTGACAAAAATGATAATAGTAAATTTGAAGCATTAAAAAATATATTTGAAAAATCCCTTTCCGTAAATAAAGATTTACCTGCCGGAGCTATAATTAAATTTGACGATTTAGAGGCTAAAAAACCAAAAGGATATGGTATTTTAGCCAGCCAATTTAATGAGGTTATCGGGAAAAAGTTAAAAAGAAATCTTAAAACATGGGAATTTTTAAATGAGAAAGATTTAGTATGAGTATAAGGAAAATATGTGTTGTGGTAACGGCCAGGCCCTCTTATAGCAGGGTGAAAACGGCCTTATCCGCTATTATGAACCACCCCAAACTAGAATTGCAATTGGTAGTTGCCGGTTCTGCATTGTTGGGGAGATATGGAAATGCCGTTGATTTTATTGAGCAGGACGGATTTAAAATAGATGAAAAAGTTTTTATGGTGCTGGAAGGTGAGAATAAAACGGCAATGGCGAAAACCACCGGCTTAGGGGTTATGGAATTGGCCAATGTTTTTTACAACTTACAACCCGATGCAGTGATGACTATTGCCGATAGGTTTGAAACCATAGCCACCAGTATTGCCGCTGCATATCAGAACATTCCCTTAGTGCATTTACAAGGGGGGGAGGTAACCGGAAATATAGACGAAAAAGTGAGACATGCCAATACCAAATTGGCTGATATACATTTTGTTTCTACAGAAGACGCCAGAGAGCGGGTGATAAAAATGGGTGAAAACCCAAAATATGTTATTAATACCGGTTGCCCTTCCATAGATTTGGCAGATGAGATTTTAAAATCACCAGAATTAAATTTTGACCCCATGCAAAAATATGGGGGTGTAGGGTTAGGTATTGATTTGCCTTGGCAAGATGGTTACTTGGTTGTTATGCAACATCCGGTTACGAATGAATACAAACAAGCTAGGGAAGATGTAACCAAAACCTTAGAAGCTGTAAATGAGTTAAATATTCCTACTTTTTGGTTTTGGCCCAATGTGGATGCCGGAGCTGATGGTACTTCTACAGGTATCCGTTCGTTTAGAGAGCGTATTAATCCGGAGAATATTCACTTTTTTAAGAATATGGAACCTGATGATTTCTTAAGGTTGCTGATAAACAGCCAGTGTTTAATAGGCAACTCAAGTGTGGGTATTAGGGAATGTTCTTACCTTGGGGTTCCGGTGGTTAATATTGGAACACGACAAAACAGAAGGCAACGTGGTAAAAATGTAATAGATGTGGATTATGATAAAAATGAAATAATTTCATCTATAAAAACTCAAATAAACAATAGACGGATTACTCCGGAACATATATATGGTGATGGATCGTCCGGAAAAAAAATAGCCAATGAATTGGCTACAATAGAATTGAATTTCCATAAAACTATAATGTATTGAGAGTTTTAGGATTGATACCAGCTAGGGGAGGTTCTAAAGGCATTCCAAGAAAGAATATTAAATTATTAAATGGAAAACCTTTGTTGCAATATACTACAGAGGTAGCTTTGCAGTCAAAATTACTTTCGAAAGTCATTATTAGCTCTGACGATGATGAGATTATAAGGATTGGCAAAAAAATGGGTGTAGAAGTGCCTTTTAAGAGGCCGAATTTATTAGCAAATGATAATTCCCCGACGCTTCCTGTAATTCAGCATGCACTTCATTTTTTTAAGGATAAATACAATGAAGAATTTGACGCTGTATGTTTATTACAAGTTACAACACCTTTTAGGTCGGTTGAGTTTCTAGATAATGCTATTCAAAAGTTTATTAAAAGTAATACAGACTCACTTATTTCGGTTCAAAAAGTTCCACATACATATAATCCACATTGGGTTTTTGTAGAAAACCACTTGAATAATTTGATGATTGCAACAGGAGACAAAGAGATTATTGCCAGACGACAAGAGCTTCCGGAAGCTTTTCACAGAGACGGTAGTATATATATTACTAAGACTAAGGTGTTATTAGATAACAATTCTTTATATGGTGATTCAATTTCTTATATAGAGTCACCTAAAGAGTTATATGTAAATATAGATACTGAGAAAGATTGGGAGAAAGCAGAATCTATAGTAAAAGGGGAAATTGACTAAAATTTTTAATTTAAATCAGGTTTGTTCAATTAGCTATATAAGATATATTTACTCCTAAAATTACTTTACAAATTCTCAAATATTGAATAATTCAGATTTAAAAAAATTAAAACTTAATACCTACAGTAACTATATTTTAATGTTTGTAAGAATTATAGTTGCTCTTATTACGGTACCTTGGCTATTAGGTGGGTTAGGCGATGTTAATTATGGCGTTTTTATTTTGGCATTTGGGTTATTGACATCTTTTTCTTTTTTAGAATTAGGTGCAGGTAAAACTATATTAAGATTTACTAGTGAATATAGAGCGGATAAAGATTTGGTTAAATTTAAAAGTGCTTTTGATGTTGGAACTAGTCTGATTATTTATGCCGCGATTTTACTATTTTTAATATTAACCATTGTATCCTTTCTTAATCAGCACCTTTTTGAAATTAATGGTTTGTCATTCACAGAAAGTTTTACTGTTTTTTTTACCGCGGCAATTTTCGGAGTTATAGTTTTTATTGAAATTATAACAAGCAACCTACTTTATGCCTATGAAAAATTTCTAGAAAGAAATATTCTACTTTTTATTAAAACATTGCTTCTTATTGTCATTTCTTTTTTAGTATACAAAGATATCATAGGTTTAATTCAATATTCATTTTTATATTTAATCATCGAAATTCTTCTTTTTATTGGTGATATTATATTGATAATGAAAATTAAAAATTTTCCAAATTTAAATATTAATATACTAAAAATTAGTTCTTTAAGAAAATCTGCTGAATTTAAATATTCTACGGATATTTTTTTAATTTCTATGATTTCTACATTATCCCAAAATACAGATAAATTTGTAATATCATTATTTTTGGATATAAAATTTGTTGCCATTTATACCATTGTAACCAAACCATTTTTTATTTTTAAGTCCTTAACAGGCAGCTTGTTTTCAGCTTTACAGCCTATATTAATTCGTCAACATAAAAATGATAAAATAATTTTTAGAAAGACTGTAGTTTCATTTATTCAAATTCCAATAATAATCTTTATCCCCATAGTATTATATTGTATTTTTTTCTTAGATAATTTTTTAGCCTTATGGCTAGACAAAAACTATATCTATAGCCAGTATGTAATATGGGGGCAAATAGCTTTATTTGCATTAATTCCCAGATTACTGATTAGTATTCCTAACAGAGTTTTACTTTTAACTGGAATTACAAAACCAGTAAAAAAGGCAGAATATTATTTTACTATTTTAAATATTATATTAAGTCTTTTAATAACTTATATTTATAATACAATCGGCGGAGTAATTATTGGAACTCTTGTGCAATTCTCTTTAGGTAGTTTTTATTTTTTAAGGTTACTTAATGTTTATTTTAAAGTTACCATTAATCAAATATTTACAAAATTCATGACAACTTTTATTATGGCATCGATAATATTTTTCGTTCTATTTAAAATTATCTTTGTAGCTAATGAATTGTCGAAAGATTCACTGATTCTAATCATCATCGGCTCATTGTTTTTAATTATTCTTTCTGAATATTTAGTTTTAAAAAAATTAGATTTATTAAAATATATTTTTTGAAATTTATTACTTGAATCTGGAAATTATAAATGACTGAACAAAATAAAATAGGTGTTATCTTAAGTAATATTAGCTTTAGAAGTGATATAAGGTTGTTTATTAGTGAATTATCTAAGTCTAATAAGGTTGTATTATTTGGAAGTTTGAATGATTATAAATCAATAGAGTGTCAGGGTTGTGAGTTTAGAGAGATAAAAGAAATTAAAAACCCAATATTTAAAATATATAATACGATATTAAGAAAAGTCTATTTCTATATAGGAAATTTACCTAATACGAAGAATGCTTATAATGATTATCAGGTTAGGCTTATTCATAAAAGTAAGGATAAAAAATATATTAAAAAGTCTTTAAAAACACACAGGATTAAAATGTTTTTACCTCATTTTTTTTCTTTTGATAAATATTTGTCTTTGTTAACTCATGGAAAATCATATATCTCTGATATAGATTTATTTATAGCCTATTCAGATTTTAATAAAGACAATTTGCTTTCGCAAATAATAAAAGAAAAAAAGAGATTAGTAGGGTATATACACAGTTGGGATCATATCCCAAAGTTTACTCGGTTTTTAAAAAATAATATTACCTACATAACTTGGAATGAGTTTATAAAGGACGATTTGGTTAATATCCATAACATCGAAAATGATAAAATTTTAACTTTAGGTGCTTCTCAATTTTATTTTATTAAGGATTTTATAACCAATTCAATAAATCAAGATAATGTTAAAGAAAAATATATTTACTTTCCATGTTCTTTTGGGTATCCCAAAATTGCAATACAGGAAGTAAAAATAATTATAAATTTATCTGAACAGCTATCAAATTTGGATAATAACATTAAATTAATAGTTAGACCTTATCCAATGTTAAAAAGTTGGAATATATATAAGCCATTGGAAACGTTAGATAATATAGTTTTTGATGATTTTAAACAATCTAAAGACTTATATATGGATCAAGCAGATCATTTACATAAATGCAAAATGATTGAAAATGCACTGGCTGTTTTTCATTCAGGAACTACTATTGGTTTAGAAGCTTCTTATTTTGAAACACCGGTAATTTATTTGAATGTTGAAGACATTGATTATGGTTTTTCTACATCAGATGAAAATCATATTTTTTATTCTTGGAATCAGTATCATTTAAAAAAGTATTACTTTTTACCTGAGTATTCTTCGGTTGTAAAAGATAAAAAAGAAATGAAAGAGGTTTTGAAAATCATATTATCAGGCAACGTTAATGATTTATTACATTACAATAAACATTTAAGAACTTATTCTCCTCTTTATAGCAAGTCCGAATTTATTTCTGCGTTTGAAAAATTAATTGAACATTAACAGTTATTTATGAAGTGGAGTGATAAAAAAATTGTTTACTTTTTTACAGGTACTTATCCATATGGTACTATAGAAACATTTATAGAAAATGAGATAATCTATTTATCAAATGTTTTTGACAAAGTAATTATCGTACCGACAACTTCGACTAAACAGCGGCGTAAACTGCCCAGTAATGTTATTGTGGATGATGGTTTGTCGGAAATGTTTCGAAAAAAAAATAGAAAATTAAAAAACTTCTTCACATTTTCAACCTTAAAGGCTTTATTATATGATTGGAAGTATCTTCATAGTATAGCTGCCATTAGAAGAATAAACTCTTTTGGTTCAGATGCAAAACAGGCATATAATTGGCTTAAGAAAAACGAAGTTAATAACGCATTGGTTTACACATATTGGTTGAATGGAAAAACACATGGAGCATTAAATTATAAATTAAAGCTGCAAAAAAACATTAAAGTTATTAGTCGTGCACATGGTTATGATTTATATAATTATAGACACAATCCATCATTTTGGCCTTATCGACAAAAAACGCTGCAATTAATTGATAGATTATATGTAATATCTTTAGACGGTAAAAAGTATTTAGAATTAAATTACAAGACCAAAAACAATATAGTTGTCTCTAGATTAGGTGTAGTTGATAAAGGAACGTTAGGAGAGACTTCAAAAGATAATATATTACGAATATTATCCATAGCAAATTTTAACAAAGTAAAAAGAATTCCACTTCTATATGAAAACCTTTTAAAATATGCAATTGATAATCCAAATGCTCGGTTTCAATGGATTCACTTTGGATCCGGAGATGGGATGGAAGATTTAAAAAAGAAAATAGAATCAAATAATATTGATAATCTACATGTTGATTTAAAAGGAAGGGTGAGTAATAAATTTATATATGATTATTTATCAAAAGAACCTATAGATGTATTTATAAATGTAAGTGAATCAGAAGGGCTGCCAGTAAGCATTATGGAAGTTCAGTCATTTGGTAAGTTTGTAATAGCGACTAATGTTGGAGGGTCTAAAGAGATGATATTTAAAGGGTTAGGGTATTTATTAGATAAAAATTTTAGTTATAAAGATTTTAAGCAAGCCATTGATTATTTTAATTCAAATCTTTTTATGATTCAAAAAAAAGCACCTCAAATTAGAGGTAAATGTTTACAGGCTTATGATGGCAGTAAGAATTTCAATATGTTTGCAAATGATATATTAAACTTATTAGATGAATAAAAAAATATTGATTATATCAAGAGCTTTTCCTCCTGCGGGTGGTGGTGGGGTACAGCGTATTGTAAAATTTAGTGTGTATTTACAAGAATTGGGCTGGGACGTTACAGTATGCACTATAGAAGGTGAAAATTATAGTTGGATTGATGAAGTTAGATTGAATGAAATAAAAGGTATTAAAGTAATAAGAATTAAAGAAAAACAGTATAAACCAACTTTTGTGAATAAAGTAATTAATCGCCTAAGATTTTATGATTATTATTACAGTTGGGCAAAAGATGTAATAAAATACTTTATAGCTAATGATAATTTTAATTATGATTATGTATTAACGAGTGGGCCTCCGCATTCTGTACACAATATTGGAATTAAACTAAAAAAGAAGTTTAAATTTTATTGGGTATCAGATTTTAGAGATCCTTACACATTAGGAGCATTTTATTATCCAATAACACCATTACATAAAAGTATTCAAAGAAAATTTGAACAAGAGATATATGATAAATCAGATCTTGTTATTACAAATACTAAGGTAAACAGAAAAGAAGTCCTAAAGTCTTTTTCAATTAACGAGTCATCCAAAGTTATAACTATTTATAATGGATATGATTTTGGAGATTTAGCCTTAAAAGGTAATAATCCTGAATTTGATAAAAATAAAATTAACTTGCTCTACTTGGGAGGTCTAAGAGGAGACAAGGTAGATGGGTATTTTTATAAAGTTTTTAAAATGGCTTTAAATAGAAATCCTTCTTTAATAGATCGTGTTAAAGTGAATTTAGTAGGTGATTTATCAAGAAAAGGCAATTTAATTGAGAAACTGGGACTAATTCAGTACTTTGATTTTTATAATGCCTTACCCTATAATCAGGTTGGAGATTATATTGAAGTTTCTAATGGTTGCCTAACTTGGCAAAGTCCGGACAAAGGTTATGAAGGTACTATTGCCGGTAAGGTTTTTGATTATTTTGGGATGAAAAAACCAATTTTTTCACTTGGCCAACCGATAGGAGAGCTAAACGAATTAATTAATAAATCTAAAATAGGAATACATTCGGATGTTAATAATTTAGAAATGGCTGCGAATGATTTTATTAAATTTATAACTGATATAGGAAAATACAAGGTTTCATATAATAAAATGAATGAATCTATGCACAATGCATTTAACAGAAAGTATCAAGCACTTCAATTAAATGATTATCTACTAAATATGTCCTAAGATGTGTGGAATTTTTGGTGTAATTGAGAACGAAGAAGTTATTGATAAGACTTTATTTAAAGAGTCATTATTATTGCAAAAGCACAGAGGCCCAGACAATCAAAATGTTGTCTTTGTAGGTAATAATAGGATTGGCTTGGGACACGTTAGATTGTCTATTCTAGATTTAGATGAAAGATCCAACCAACCTTTTAAATACAAAGATTTGTACCTGGTTTTTAACGGGGAGATTTTTAATTATATAGAAATAAAACAAGAATTAGAAACTTTAGGTTACAATTTTATTACCACCAGTGACACAGAGGTAGTTGTAAAGGCGTATGATTGTTGGGGGAGTAAATGTGTAAAGAAATTTAATGGTATGTGGGCCTTTTTTATCTATCAGGAAAATGAAAATAAGATTTTCGTTTCTAGAGATCGATTTGGGATTAAACCATTATATTATGCTGAATTAAATGGCAGCTTATTAATTTCATCGATAATTAAATCTATTGTTAAATATAAAAATTCGCTTTGTAAACCAAATAAAGCAGCTATTAATTCTTACTTAAAAGAATCATTAGGAGGACAGTCAGATCAAACGTGGTTTGAAAATATATATAGGCTTACACCTGCCCATAATATGGACTTTGATATAAAAAATGGCAAGCTTATAAAGGAGAGATATTGGAATTATCCTAAGGAAAAATTAGATATAAATTACGGCAATGCTGTAAATAAGTATAAGGCGATATTTGAAGATGCCGTAAGGCTTAGAATGCGTGCTGATGTTCCTATAGGCCTTACCTTATCTTCCGGTCTGGATTCTATGGCCATAGCAGCCTCTTCCTTAAAATATACTGCCAAAAATTTAGAATCTTTCACCGCTAGTTTTCCTAATGAAACGTACGATGAGTTTCCTGTTGTAGAACGTTATGTAAAGAATAAGAAGATAAATGCGAACCAGATATTAACAGATTATTCAAATTATATTAATTCTTTGGATAGGTTAATCTACCATTTGGAATCCGGACATAGTTCACCAGCAATCGTTCCTTTACAAGCTATTATGAAAAATGCAAAGGATAAAGTAACGGTCTTGTTGGAAGGGCAAGGTGCAGATGAATTACTGGGCGGTTATACCCATACTTTTATTATTTCTAATTTATTTTATCTTTTTAAATCATTTCGATGGAAAAAGCTAGCTAAAGAAATGAAATTAATAGGGCAGAGAAAGTTAATGAATTCATTAGTTTTATATTTTAGAAACCACGGAGGAAAGCATTTGAAGGCTTTTATGAGAAAAATATATGGAATAGAGAAAGTGTTAATAAAACATAAACTCCTCGAATTTAAAGGTAGAAATTACTATCAAAACTTAAATGATGTTTTATTAGAACAACATAAAGGAGGATTGGTAAATTTATTACACTATGGTGATGCGGTATCCATGATGTATTCTTTGGAGAGCAGATTGCCCTTTTTGGATTATAGATTAGTAGAGTTTATATTTCAATTACCCTTTGATTATAAGTATAATTTGAATAAAGGAAAAATTATTCACAGAGAAGCTTTTGAGAATGATTTGCCGGATGAGGTAATAAATAATACAAATAAAATTGGCTTTGTGTCTCCTATTTCTGATATTATTTCATCTCAAGAAGTTTCAGAAATTCTAATGTCACAATCATTTCTGTCAAGGAAAATTGTCCATGTAAAACCATTTAAAAAGTTGTATCAGAAACATCTTAATGGTAAAAAAGATTACAGTAGATTCCTTTATAGGCTTTTAAGTGTAGAACTATGGTATAGGAAATTTATAGATGATAATAATTCAACTTAAATTTGTAATTTTAAAAATGCAATGATAAAAGAAAAAAAGGTATTAATATTATTACATAAAATTCAACGTTATAGAGTACCAGTGTTTAGGATAATTGGTTCTCATTTTAATCTTACCATTGCCTCTTGTGAAGTTGAACAGGTTGCATTGTTTAAGAACGAGCCGTTTGAAGTTATACATCTGCCTATAAGGCAGATAGGGTCTTTAATTTTGCATACTAAAATCATTCACCCTATTGTAAAAAAGTATGATGTAGTTATCGGTTTAATGAATCTTCGGGCATTAGATATACTATCTTTACCGTTTAATCCGTTTTTGAAAACAAAAATAATATTTTGGGGGATAGGTGTTTCTGCTTCAAAAGACACGGCTTTTGACAATAATAAAAAATATGATTTTTTAAGGAATTTCTTTTTTAAAAGAGCAGATGCTTTAATATTTTACACTAATTACGCTAAAGAAAAATATTGTTTATCCGGTTTTAATAAAAATAGTCTTTTTGTGGCAAATAATACGGTTGAGGTACTGGATATTCGCAATGAAATATCGCCTCCAAAAAATAATTTGTTATTTGTAGGTGCCCTACACAGGCGAAAAGGAATTATTGAATTGCTTGAATGCTATATGGAGGCCTATAAAAAAGTTGGGGAGCCTCTGTGTAACTTGCGGATAATTGGTGAAGGGCCTGAACGTCAAAATATTATTAATTTTGTAGGTAAAAATGAGATAAGTCATAAAGTCAAACTAGAAGGAGGAGTTTATGACCAAAAAAGATTAAAAGATTACTTTCTGAGTTCTATTTTATGCATTTCACCAAATCAAGCGGGGCTATCTGTATTAACCAGTATGGGTTATGGCGTTTGTTTTGTCACTAAAGAAAATGCAATTACCGGAGGTGAGGTTTTTAATATTACAAATAATAAAAATGGAATTCTTTATAGTTCCAAAGATGAATTGATAAAAATTATAGTTGATGCCTATAAAGAGCCTGAAAAATATCACAAAATGGGGAAAGAAGCGATAACATATTATTATTTAAATAGGAAGCCTAAGGATATGGCAATTTCTATAATTGAATCAGTGAAATACGTTTTAAAGAGATGAGGATTTATTTTACAAAAAATTCTAGCTGTACAAATCAGGTAAGGGTTAGGAAATTTATTAAATACTTTGATAGTAGAAATATAGAATTGACTTTCTTTTGTTGGTTAAGAGACAAAGTAAAAGAAACTAATTTTACACGTGAAACCTTTATTTTTAAAGGTGGTGGTAATGCTAATAAAAGGTTAGTGTTTTATTATCCTTTATGGAGTATAATACTTTTCTTTACATTACTGCGAAAGATAAAAAATAATAAAACTAATGTGATTTTTACCATAGACTTTGACTCTGCAATAGCGGTTTATTTTTTTTCGTTTTTTAAACCAAAGGTTCGTTATATATATGACATTCATGATGATTTTGCCCTTAGGTATAACTTTCCGAAATTAATAAAAACTTTAATTTCAAAAATGGATGATAAAATAAAGAAAAGGGCGTTTAAAGTAATCCATGTAGATGAAAATAGAATAAGAAAAGGAGATAGCAATTATGTTATAGTTTATAATTCTCAAGAAGATTTTTATCGCGAAAATGGAAGTGAATTACAATTAAATGCTGTCTTTGCTTTTACTGGACTTATAGGGAAAACACGTGGGGCTCTATCTGTCATTAATTTTGCTAAAAAGAATCCAAAAGTAAAAATTATAGTTGCCGGTAAAGTTATTGATCAGTATGGAAAACAACTTACAGAATTGCCAAATGTTGATTTTTTGGGATATGTAACCCAAGATGTATTGTTTGAAAAGATTAAAAACTGTAATGGTATTTTTTCACTTTATGATCCTTCGAACGAAATTAATATTTTAGCTGCATCAAACAAAGTATATGATGCCATGATGTTGGGTGTTCCTGTAATAATTAATAAAGGACTTTCTGTAGAAGAGTTTGTAAAAAGTAATTTTTTGGGCTACACAGTGAATTTTGATTTTGATAATACGTGGAATAAATTGTTGAATTTAGATTTAGAGGATTTAAAAGCTATTAGAGAAAATGGTCGCAATTTGTATTTAGATAATTATACATATGAAAATAATATTGTAAAAAAAATGGATGTACTTTTTGCTGAGCTTAAATCATAAATATTAAAAAATATACATTAGTGAAAAATAAAAAAAATATCTTGATTGTTTTTGGTACACGGCCTGAGGCCATAAAGATGGCTCCCTTGGTAAAAGTCTTTAAAGAGGATACGATAAACTTCGAAACAAAAGTATGTGTTACTGCACAACACAGGGATTTACTTGATCAAGTACTGCATTTTTTTTCAATTACCCCGGATTATGATTTGAACCTTATGAGTCCAAATCAAAATTTATATAATCTTACGGCTAATATTCTAACATCTATAAAATCTGTTTTAGATAATAGTAAACCGGATTATGTTTTTATACATGGCGATACCACTACAAGTATGGCAGTGGCTTTGGGAGCTTTTTACGCTGGCTCAAAAGTATGTCATGTTGAGGCGGGACTAAGAACCTTTAATAAGTTATCACCTTTTCCTGAAGAACTCAATAGGCAGTTGTCCAGTAAAATAGCTGATATCCACTTTGCTCCAACAAAGTTGGCTCAGGATAATTTGGTAAATGAAGGTATAAAAAAAGATACTATTATCGTAACCGGCAATACTGTTATAGATGCCTTGAAAGCTGGGGTAAAGATAATAAACACTAAAACATTTGATACTATAAATATATTAAAAAATATTATTGATGAGACAAGAGAGTTTATATTGGTAACCGGGCACAGAAGAGAAAATCATGGGGAAGGTTTTAGAAATATTATTTTAGCTTTAAAAACAATAGCTCTGCAAAATCCTGAAGTACTTATTGTATTTCCAGTGCATCCTAATCCAAATGTGAAAGTTCCTATCGAAAACCAGTTGCATAATATTGATAATATAAAACTGATTGATCCTCAGCCTTACGAAGCCTTTATTTGGTTAATGAAAAATTGTCGTTTAATTATTACAGATAGTGGGGGAATTCAAGAAGAGGCTACTAGTTTAGGTAAGCATGTATTAGTGATGCGAGATACCACAGAACGGCCGGAAGCAGTTGAAGCTGGGATAGTAACAATGGTAGGTACTGATTATGAAAAAATAATAAGTACTACTAATGCTCAATTAAATAAAACAAAGATTAGGAATGATACGGACTATATTAGTCCTTATGGGGATGGTAAGGCATCATTAATTATATATAATACCATGATTAGCATATCAGAGTAATATTAGATTAAAGTTAGTTTTATGGATATTAGATACATGCGACTCATCCTAAAAGATTCAGTTTTTAGATTGTTATTTCTAAATATGTTTTTGGTAATTGTTGGATATGCCTCTGCTTATGCTATAGGTTTATGGTTCGTTGATGTTTTTAGAATTTTTAAACTTATTCTGGTTGTGATTTCTTTAGGTTTTGTCTTAAGTAGAAATGGATTTTCAACAATTTTTTTATTGAATAAGTTTAATATATATCTGTTGATATTGGTTATGTTAGGGCTGTCTTTTTTTTCAGATAGTCCTTTTCAGTCTATTTATAAAGGGCTGACTTTTGTATTTCCATTATTGTATATTATATATTCAATAAACTACTTATTACAATATGGAGCATATAATTTACTTGTTTCGCTATCTTTTTTAATTCTAATTACTTATGTTTTGGTGCCTTTGTCTTTTCTTTTTCTTGGATTTGAAATTGAACGTACCAATATATATGGTTACCAAGAAGGAGAATTTTTTGTGTCTAATCATTACGGATGGAGCAGTGTTCTTTTTTTGTTGTCTTCTATTACTGTATTGCGTTTTTATCCACTTAAAAAGTTGTATAGAATTTTAATTTTGATATTTATTCCTTTTGTTTTTTATGTTCTTATAATAAGCGGTAATAGAGCCGGATTATTTTCTGCCGGTATTGCATTTTTTATTTTCCTTTTTAAGGATCGGTTTTTTCCCTTAGTTGGAAAATTAATGGTTTTATTTTTAATTGTGTTTTCCGTTTTTTTGGTGTCCTTAACCGAAAATTCTTCTATTGACTTTATAGAACTAAGAAACGAAACCCAGTTAAAATCTGGTAGTGAAGGTCGGCTTATTGGAACAAATGCTATGTTGAGGAGCTTTGAATACAATCCGGTTTATTGGTTTACCGGTGTAGGTATGTTTGATTATTCAGAGTTACACAAATATGGGGGTATTTTACCAGTATATCACAATTCATACTGGGAAGTTTTGTTTGGCTCAGGAATAATTGTCTTTATAATCTTTTTAAAGATAATGATTTATGATCCTTTTAAAATATTTTGGAAAAAGATTTCATCTTTTTCTTTAGTGATAATACCATTAATTATTATTCCATTTTTTGAAACAAATCTAACCGCAGGTCAATTCCTGTTTTTTCCTTGGTTTAGTATTATTATTTTATTAAATGCTAAAGAATTTCATATTTCACTCCCGATTGATGATAGTTTTGTTCATGTTTATTCTGGTGATACTGCCACTTCAGTCCGGTGATGTTAACCCTTAAGTAGTTTTAGGTATTTATTAGGTGGTAATCATACTTGTAAATTTATATTTTATCTTTTTGCATATCAAATTAATCCCTCAAAAATAGTATTGAGGTAGATTCAACAACAACATGCAACAAAAATTCAATAATACTCATTACCTTTGCCAACCTAATGTGGAGTGAGTGATGATAAAGTTTAAAATTCAAATCTTAAATTAATCAGTCTTTAAATCAAGTCATTTTTTTTATTTATTTATCATATCCGCTAACCAACGGAGAAGGTAGAAGATATTAAATCTTTCAATTTCAAATGAAACAAATTATACAAGACCTGAAAAATGGCGATACCATCTTAGAAGAAGTCCCTGTACCTAAAGTGAAAACGGGGCAGGTGCTAATTAAAACTACTAGAAGTTTAGTTTCCTTGGGTACCGAGAGAATGTTGGTAGAATTTGGCAAAGCCAATTTTATACAAAAAGCCAAACAGCAACCGGATAAAGTAAAAATGGTTCTGGACAAGGTCAAAACAGACGGGCTAAAACCCACTATGGATTCTGTATTCAACAAACTCAATCAGCCCTTGCCACTGGGTTATTGTAATGTGGGCGAGGTAGTTGAGGTAGGCAGAGGCGTAAGTGAATTTCAAGTAGGCGATCGTGTAGTATCCAATGGTAATCATGCAGAATATGTATTGGTGCCCAAAAATTTAGTAGCTAAGATACCTGATGCCGTTAGTGATGAAGAAGCTGCCTTTACCGTAATTGGCTCCATCGGCTTACAAGGTATTCGATTGTTGAACCCCACTTTTGGTGAAACGATAGTAGTGATTGGCCTTGGCTTAATAGGCTTAGTAACCGCTCAATTGCTTAAAGCCAATGGCTGTACCGTAATTGGGTTTGATTTTGATCCTGAAAAAATAAAAATTGCCAAAGATAAAGGTATCATAGCCGTAAATCTTGCCGAAGGGGCAGACTTGGTGAAATTTGTGGAGTCTTTTACAAATGGAATTGGAGCGGATGGCGTTGTTATTACCGCCTCTAACAAGAGTAATGAAATTATCTCCCAATCTGCAAAAATGTGTAGAAAACGTGGTAGGGTAGTGTTGGTTGGTGTTATTGGCCTAAAACTTAGTCGAGCTGATTTTTACGAAAAAGAAATCACTTTTCAGGTATCTTGTTCGTATGGGCCCGGCCGTTATGATGAAGAATACGAACAAAAAGGAAATGATTATCCAATAGGCTTTGTACGATGGACAGAAAAACGCAATTTTGAAGCGGTTTTACAAGCTATTGCTAACGGTAGCTTGGATGTTATGCCGCTTATTACAGAGAAAATTGACATTAAAGACTATAAGCAGGTCTATGGGGATATGAAAAACTCTAAATCCATAGCGTCTATCTTAGTCTATAACCAAACGGAAACTCCTAAGCGGACAATTGAAATTATAAAGAAATCATTCTCCGGAAGTAAAGGAGTTATCGGTATAATAGGAGCCGGAAATTTTACCAGTTCCACACTTTTACCAAATTTGAAAAAAGCCGGAGCCAAAATTAAATATATAGCCAGTTCCGGAGGCTTATCTTCTACCACTATGGCTAAGCGGCATGATATTGCTAATGCTACAACTGATTATAAAGAAATTCTCTCAGATTCAGAGATAGATTTGGTGATGATTACCACGAAACATAATGCCCACGCAAAAATGGTATTGGAGTGTTTACAAGCCGGCAAAGGTGTTTTTGTGGAAAAACCATTAGCCCTGAACAAAGAAGAATTATCATCAATCATTGCAGAATATAACAAGCAAAATGTAGTGCTGTCCGTGGGCTTTAATCGTAGATTTGCCCCTCTGGCTTTGAAAATGAAAAAGTTGCTGGGCAGTGATGATACTCCAAAAAATATTATCACCACAATGAACGCCGGTTTTATTCCTGCTAATTCGTGGGTACAAGATATGGAAGTAGGTGGCGGGCGTATTATTGGCGAGGCTTGTCATTATATTGATTTGTGTACCTATCTTTCCGGTAGTAAAGTTACGGCAGTATGTATGAATGCAATGGGTATTCATCCACAAGAAAATACGGATAATGCCAGTATCTTATTGAGATATGCTAATGGTACCAATGCCGTAATTAATTATTTTGCCAATGGCAGTAAGGCATATTCTAAGGAACGTATAGAAGTTTATTCCCAAGAGCGAACATTGATAATGGACAACTGGCGGAATTTAAAAACATACGGTTTTAAGGGGCGTAATTCCAAATCAAGTCAGGATAAGGGACATTTTAACCAATTTAAGACATTGATTCATCAGCAAATTTCCGGTGACGAACCCATTATTCCTTTTGAGGAAATTGTCAATACTACCAAAGCCTCCTTTGCGGCTATAGAAAGCCTTAAAACCGGAAAATGGATTGAGATAGAGTAGGGAGGGAGTTTTTATGAGTAATCCTACTTCGCCAATCGGCGGAGTAGGGAAATAAAACCAATGCCTGTTAACTAAATTTGCGTATTCCGTTACTTTGTACTAATTTTATTCTATGGCTTATACCGTAACTGTAGAACAAGAAAATAAGGAAATAGCATTTCGATACAAAGAACTGCTAAAACGTACCTACCAGACTTTGTCTAAAAAAGATAAAGAGCTCATCCGCCATGCCTTTGAGGTGGCTATGGATGCTCATAAAGACCAACGTAGAAAAACCGGAGAGCCTTATATATATCATCCTGTTGCCGTGGCCAATATAGTGGCCAATGAAATTGGGTTGGGGGCGGTGTCTATTGCTGCGGCCTTACTTCACGATGTAGTTGAAGATTCCGAAGCTTATGATTTTAATGATATTGAACGCCTTTTTGGCGAAACAGTGGCTAAGATTGTAAACGGATTGACTAAAATTTCCCGTCTAAACAAAGACCAAGTAGCATCTATACAGGCAGAGAATTTTAGAAAGATGCTGCTCACCTTAAATGATGATGTGCGGGTAATCCTTATTAAAATAGCCGATAGGTTGCACAATATGCAAACTATGGATGCTATGCCGCTGCATAAACAGTTGAAAATCTCATCAGAAACTTTATACATCTACGCTCCGTTAGCCCATAGGCTGGGACTTTATAATATAAAAACGGAATTAGAAGATCTAGGTTTAAAATACACTGAACCCGATGTATATAATGATATTCTTACCAAATTAAAAGAGGGTAAGGAGCAACAAGAACAGTATATAGAATCCTTTACAAACTCCATTAAAGAAGCCTTGGATAAGGAAAATTTTGATTACACCATAAAAGGACGAACCAAGTCTATTTATTCCATCAGAAAAAAGATGCAGGCCCAGCATGTATCCTTTGATGAAGTTTATGATAAGTTTGCGATAAGAATTATATACAGTTCAAAGAATCAAGATGAAAAATTTAATGCCTGGAAGATTTATTCCATAATTACAGATTACTATTCTCCAAATCCAAAACGCCTGAGAGACTGGATTACCCAACCCAAATCTAACGGCTATGAATCTCTCCATATCACGGTAATGGGCCCGGAAGGAAAATGGGTAGAAGTGCAGATTCGTTCGCAAAGAATGGACGAAATTGCCGAAAAAGGCTACGCGGCACATTTTAAATACAAACACGGTAACACGAGTGAGAGCGGTTTAGAAAATTGGCTAAATAAGCTAAAAGAAACATTGGAAAACCCTGATGTAAATGCGGTTGATTTTGTAGAACAGTTTAAGCTAAATTTATACGTTAAAGAAATCTATATTTTTACCCCTCAAGGTGATATTAAATCTTTACCCAAAGGTTCCACCCCTATTGATTTTGCCTATGCCATTCATACCGAAGTGGGCAAACGCTGCCGTGGGGCTAAAGTAAACGGTAAGTTGGTACCCCTTAGCCATGAATTAAACAGTGGTGACCAAGTAGAAATCATTACTTCACTAAGGCAAAAACCAAAGTTGAGCTGGTTAGACTATGTTAAAACTGCACGAGCCAAATCAAAAATTAAAGCAGCTCTTAAAGAAGAACAAAAAGAGGTGGCAGATGAAGGAAAGGAAGTACTGATGCGAAAATTGAGGCATCTAAAAATACCTTTTAACGAAAAAACAATCAATCAATTGGTAAATTATTTTAAACTAAAAACCAGTCATGATTTATTTTATCGGGTGGGCAATGGTGCTATTGATAACCAACAGTTAAAAGTATTTATAGCACGGCGGAGTAATGCATTCCTCAAGTTTTTTAAATCAAGGACTAGAAAGTCAGACAATAATAGAAGTGATGTAGAAACGGATGAAGTTACAGCTAAATATGATTTACTGGTTTTTGGAAAAGATGAAGAAAAGTTATCCTATAAATTTGCCAATTGTTGCAATCCCATTCCCGGTGATAATGTTTTTGGATTTGTAACCGTATCAGACGGTATTAAAGTACACAAACAAACGTGTCCTAATGCGGTGAGTATGCGTTCTCAGTTTGCATACAGGGTGTTGCCGGCTAAATGGATAGATTCTACCCAACAAGAGCACAGGGTACACTTAAAGCTCACGGGCATAGATAATATGGGGCTGGTAAATGAAGTGACAAAAGTTATCTCAAATGACATGCATGTGAATATCTATGCCATGAACATATCCACCAATCAGGGAATTTTTAATGGCCAACTCACTGTTGAGATAAAAAACAATGCCCATTTAAAAAAGGTAATAGAGAATTTACAAAAAGTAGAAGGCATTGAGAAGGTAAAACGGATGGATAAATAGCTTTTTTTTAGTGTATTGTTCCTTAATAAATTGTATTTTTGCTTTTTAATATTTGTGCGATGGAAAATGATAAAAATCAAGAGATTGTAAAGAATGTGTTTACAAGTTATCTGGAAAAAAATAATCACAGAAAAACACCCGAAAGATATGCTATTCTTCAGGAAATTTATGATCATGACGATCATTTTGATGTAGAATCACTCTATATAGATATGAAGAATAAGAATTACAGGGTGAGTAGGGCTACCTTGTATAATACTATTGAGTTATTGCTGTCTTGCGGTTTGGTAAGGAGGCATCAGTTTGACCAAAATCATTCGCAATATGAGAAATCGTATTTTGATAAACAACACGACCATATTATTCTTACTGATACTGGCGAAGTAATAGAATTTTGTGATCCGCGAATCCATACCATAAAAAAAACCATAGAAGAGGTGTTTAACATAAAGGTGGACAAGCATTCTCTATATTTTTACGGCACAAAAAATACAACCAACTAAAAACCAAACGAATAAAAAATGGTAGATTTGTTACTCGGCCTTCAGTGGGGCGATGAAGGAAAAGGAAAAATAGTAGATGTTCTTACAAAAAATTATGATATTATAGCCCGCTTTCAAGGTGGCCCCAATGCTGGGCACACTCTTATCTTTGATGGCAATAAACATGTATTGCACACCATTCCTTCGGGAATTTTTCATCCAAAAGCCAAGAATGTAGTAGGTAATGGGGTAGTTATTGATCCGGTAATTTTGCAGAAGGAATTACAGAACTTAAAAAATCATCAGATTAATTTTAAAGAAACCCTTTTTCTGTCTCGAAAAGCCCATATAATTCTGCCTACGCACCGTTTATTGGATGCGGCGTCAGAAACCTCAAAAGGTAAAGCCAAGATAGGCTCTACACTAAAAGGTATTGGCCCTACCTATATGGATAAAACCGGTAGAAATGGATTGCGAGTGGGAGACTTGGAACTGCCTAACTGGAAAGAAAAATACCGGGCTCTTACAGAGAAGCATTTGAGAATGCTCAATTTCTTTAATGTTGATATAAAATACAATTTATCCGAATTAGAAAATGAATTTTTTGATGCCATCACCACTTTAAAAGAACTGTCTTTTATAGATAGTGAAGATTGGATGTTTAAAGCCATTAAATCTAAAAAAACAATTCTGGCAGAAGGGGCTCAAGGCTCTTTGTTGGATATAGATTTTGGTACTTATCCTTATGTAACTTCCTCTAATACTATTGCTGCCGGAGCCTGTACCGGCTTGGGAGTAGCACCTAATCGGATTAAAGAAGTTTTTGGTATTTTTAAAGCTTATACCACTCGGGTGGGCAGTGGCCCTTTTCCCACAGAATTATTTGATGATGTTGGTAAGACCATGGCAAAGGTAGGGCATGAATTTGGAGCCACTACTGGCAGGCCAAGGCGTTGTGGTTGGTTAGATTTAGTGGCTCTGAAATACGCTGTAGAAATTAATGGCGTAACCCGGTTAATGATGATGAAAGCTGATGTGCTTTCCGGATTTAAAACCATAAAAATAGCAACTTCTTACAATTATAAAGGAACAGAAATAAAACATCTGCCTTATAATATAGAACCGGAAAACGTAACAGTAAACTATACAGAATTTAAAGGCTGGGATGAAGATTTGACAAACATGAAAACAGCATCGGAATTGCCCAAAAATCTGTTAGATTACATCACTTTTATAGAAAATGAAACCGGAGTGCCTATTCATATTGTTTCGGTGGGGCCGGATAGAAAACAAACCATTCAGAGGTAATACACAGAGAGATATTAGTTAATCCTAATTACTTGATTATAAGACTATTAACATAGTTTCGCTTTTCCTTTGGGTCTCTTCCCATTCTGATTGCGGATAGCTGTCAGCGGTAATACCACCGCCTGCATATATAATTGCTTGTTTTTTAGTTATTTCCATACATCTCAGATTTACGTAGATGTCGGTTTTGCCCTCCATATTCAGTTCGCCAAGATATCCCGTGTAATATTTCCTGTCATAGTTTTCGTATTTTTTTATAAATGCCAATGCCGGTGTTTTAGGAAGTCCGCATACAGCAGGAGTAGGATGGAGGCGTTTTATAAGCCGGCTCACCGGAAATTGTTCAGGTAGTTTACCGGATATTTCTGTACAGATATGCCATAAGTTGCCCGCTTTTTTATTGCTTGGTTTAGAGACTGTTACATTCTCTAAATCTGTGAGTTGCTCCAAAATATAATTTGTTACCAATTGTTGTTCATTCTTCTCTTTTGTTTTCCATTCTACTTTTTTATTTTCAACGGCAGCTTGTGTTGCGGCCAATGCCATGGTCTTAAAATGGTAGTCGCTAACGGTAAGTAACCGTTCCGGTGTTGCCCCCAGCCATAACCCGATTTTAGGATGATACCAGCAATAAGTAAATGCCGTAGGATAAAGGTTGCAAATGCTATGAAAAACCTTTATAAAATCAAAACCGGACAATTCAACTTCAATTTTTCTGGAAACAACTACTTTCTGTAACGCTGTATCTTTTATTGTGGTAATAGCGTTTTGAACTAATCTTAAATGTTGTTCTTTGGCCGTTTTATTATCAGGATGCAACACTATTGTGTCTGAGGTTTGTGGGCTTTTTATCAGGTTGCTTGAGATGATTTTAGATTGGGTGGCTGGAAAAATAATTGTCTTGTCCGATGCTAAAAATGGAGCAAAAACAAAACCGGAACTTTCATCAGTATTTTCATAGAGATGATTATCATTTTGTATATAGGCTTTTAGATTATTAAACGAAGGATGTTTAAAACAAACCATGGGGCGTTTTTGTTCATAAGCGTAAGAACATTCCATATAAAATGCTCGGATATTCATCAGTTTAAGTGGGTTTAATAGTTTTTAAAATAGTGTCTTTTTGTGAGTTTATCAGGCCTTTGCACTTATTTTCTTTTCTGTAAAATAATTACGGTGAGTTTGCATAGACTTATGAGTTTTTCCTTTTCATCTACTATTCTCACTTCCCATAGCTGCGTGCTCCTTCCTTTGTGAATGGGTCTTGCTGTTGCTGTAACCATCCCTTCTTTTATGCTGTTTATATGATTTGCGGTAATTTCAAGGCCTCTTATTTCCTGTGTGGCCGTGTCAATGGAAAAATGTGCCGCTGTGCTGCCCACACTTTCTGCTAGGGCTACTGATGCCCCTCCGTGTAATAAACCGGCAGGTTGGTGAACCGCAGCATTTACAGGCATGGTGGCACATAAATAGTCTTTGCCAATAGCTGTATATTTTATGGACAAGGTCTCCATTAAAGTATCTTTTGTTTTATTGTTTAATTGTACCAGTAATTCTGTTTGATTCATAGTTGTTTTTTAAGTTTAAAAATCAGCTTAGTTATGGAGAGCTTTTAGTCGAGAAAATTGTAGCAGCTAACCGAATAAACAATTTTGTTGTAACTCTTTTATCTTTAAATAATGTGTAATTTTGTAAAAGTAATGAAATCATCGTAATTAGTTGAACCCAAATCCATAACTTTAAACCATGGTTTACAAAATTAGAATAATAGCAGATACTGAAAACGATGTTATACGCGATGTAGCTTTGCGTGCTGATGCAAATTTGGAAGATTTGCACAATGTTATCACTAATGCGTTTGGTTTTACCGGTTCAGAAATGGCATCTTTTTATGATAGTGATGCTAACTGGAACCAAGGTAGGGAAATACCGCTTTTTGATATGTCCGGTACCGATGGTACCCGGCAAATGGACAAATTTTTGCTGCAAGATGTATTAAATGAAGAAAATAATAGAATGTTGTACATCTATGATTTTTTGTCTATGTGGACTTTCTATATGGAGTTGGTGGAAATATTACCTGAGGCAGAATTTTCCGAATTGCCAATTTTGCTGTTATCTGTAGGAGTATTGCCCGAAGAAGCTCCGGATAAACAATTTGTCAGCCAGTCGGATGAAGAACAATCTGATGATTTATATGACGATTTTAACGATGTAGAAAACTTAGACGGTCTCAATTTTGATAACTTTGATGATTTGATGAATTAATCCGGATTGTTTATGTAATACTTCGTTCTATGTTTTTTCTGTTATTTGTTTTTAATTCCACACCTATAATTTCCTCTAAAAAAAATTACAAAACGCCTTAAAAAAATTGCATTAAGTAGTATTTTAGCGGTTTATAAAAAATTATGCACTACCCCAAAAAACGCTATAATCACACTTTGGCATTTCTGCAAAAAGTACTTCCCGCACCGGCTAATATCTTAGATTTGGGCACACCCAACGCATTTGGCAAAATTATGAAACAGGCCGGATATACGGTTTATAATACGCAAGGTGAAGATTTGGATACCCAACCCGGTATAGTAAAAAATTTCGAGGTGGATGCAGTTACAGCTTTTGAAATTTTTGAACACCTTATCGCTCCTTTTAATGTACTTAGAGCAATAGAAGCTGATAAATTAATAACTACTATTCCTTTACGGCTGTGGTTTGCCACGGCATATCGTTCAAAAACCGATGAATGGGACAGGCATTTCCACGAATTTGAAGACTGGCAATTTGACTGGCTCTTAGAGAAAGCAGGTTGGCATATTAAAGCTACGGAAAAATGGACCAGTCCGGTTAATAAGATTGGCTTTCGACCAATTTTAAGAAAATATACGCCAAGATACTACGCCATTTACGCTGAGAGATAGTTTATGCGAATAGGAATGATTCTAGATAAAACTTTTCCGCCTGATCCTCGTGTAGAAAACGAGGCTGTTTCATTATTAAATGCAGGTCATAAAGTGTTTTTATTTTGCTTAGGGTATGGCAATTTTCCTGTAAAAGAAACTATAGAAGGAACCGAAATAAGAAGATATAAGTCTAATAAACTCGAATATAAACTATCAGCTTTAGCATATACATTTCCGTTTTACACGGATATCATGAAGAGTAAGATTAAGCATTTTCTAACAAATAATTCCATAGAGGCTATCCATATTCATGATATACGAATTGCTGATGCCGTTTTTAAAGCTAATGATAAACTTAATTTACCAATAGTTTTAGATTTACATGATAATATGCCTGAGGTAATGCAGTTTTATCCTCATTTGCAGAAATTTCCTGGTAAATACTTAATATCTCCACAAAAGTGGAAGCAAAAGGAGGAGGAATTTATTCAAAAAGCTACAAAGATTGTTACAGTTTCTAATGAGTTTAAAAAAGAGGTTATAGGTAGAACTAAGATTGATAATTCTAAAATTGTAGTGGTTCCAAATACGGTTAGGAAGAATTTTTATCAAAAATTCACACTCAAAAACGATATTTTAGAGCGTTATAAAAATAGCTATGTCATTTTATATATTGGTGATACAGGCTTAAGGAGAGGTTTGCAAACAGCTATTGAAGCCACAACTAAACTTAAAGACAAAATACTTAATTTAAAATTGGTAATTGTAGGTAAAAACACAACAGATTATGTGTTAAAACAACAAGTAAAAAAATTGAATTTATATGAATTTGTAGATTTAGAAGGTTGGCAAAGTATGGGCAGTTTTCCTAGTTATATAATGGCAAGTTCCGTTTGTATTTCGCCTTTGCATTGTAATATTCAGCATGATGTTGCATATGCCAATAAATTATTTCAATACATGAGCTTGGGTAAACCCGTTTTGGTAAGTAATGCCACTGCACAAAAAAATCTTATAGAAAAAGTAAATAGTGGATTGGTTCACGAAGACAGAAATGATAAAGATTTTGCCGCTAAAGTTTTAAAATTATATACAAATAGAGATTTTGCAAAAGAACTGGGAGAAAACGGAAAAAAATTTATAGAAAATGAGTTTTATTGGGAAAAGACTTCTTTAAAACTAACTAATTTATATAATAACTTAGCCAGGTGAAAGCCTTAATTATCACATATTATTGGCCGCCGGCCGGTGGCCCCGGCGTACAGCGATGGTTAAAATTTGTAAAATACCTGCCGGAGTTTGGAATAGAACCTGTTATTTATACTGCAAAAAATCCTGTTTATCCAGTAGAAGATTACAGCTTAGAACAAGATATACCGGAAGGAATTAAGGTTTTACGTCAACCTATATGGGAACCCAATGCTGTATTTGGTAAAAAAAAATCAAAAAAAAGTGCCGGGTTTTTAAATGATAAACCTTCATTTTTTGGTAAACTGATGTTATATGTCCGGGCTAATTTTTTTATTCCAGATAGCCGTAAATATTGGATAAAACCATCAGTAAAATATTTGGAAAACTACTTAGATAACAACTTAGTAGATGTAATTATTACCACAGGCCCGCCACACAGTGTACATCTTATTGGCCTGAGCTTAAAGCAGAAATTAAACGTAAAATGGCTCGCAGACTTTAGAGACCCTTGGACTGCCATAGATTATTTTCATAAATTGCCATTAGCCAAAAAGTCAATAAAAAAACATTATTCACTTGAGCAGGAAGTTGTAGAAAAAGCTGATGCTGTTACGGTAGTGGGTAAAACCATGGCTGATAGCTATGCAAACTTAAATAAGAATATTTATGTAATTTCTAATGGGTATGATACACCGGCCAAAATGGAACAAATAACGTTGGATGATAATTTTTCACTAGTGCACATTGGTTCTTTTAATGCGGATAGGAACCATACCATTTTCTGGGAAGCAGTACATGAAATTTGTTTGGAAAACAACAATTTTAAACGTGACTTGTCCATTAAATTAATTGGGGGAGTGGCAAAGGAAGTATTGCAGGATATAAAAAACTGTCAATTGCAAAAATACACAACGGTAGTGCCTTACCTTGCTCATCACGAGGTAATCCGACATCAATTCTCGGCTCAGGTGTTATTGGTACTGGTAAACAACGTACCGAGTGCCAGAGGAATAGTTACCGGAAAAATATTTGAGTATTTAAATACCAAAAGGCCTGTTTTGGCTATCGGCCCTACTGATGGCGATTTAGCGGAAATTTTAAAAATATCCAAAACGGGAAAAATTGTTGGTTTTGAGGATAAAAAACAATTAAAAAAAGAAATTTTAAGTTTATACCATGAATATAACAATGGTACCCTTAAAAGAAATCCCGAAAATATTAAGCAATATCACAGGAAAAATTTAACTGAATCACTCTCAGTAGTATTAAGAAGTATAGGGAATAACAAATCCTAAAACTAAAATCTAAACGTGTGAAAAAAATAGTTACCGTAATTGGAGCCAGGCCACAGGTGATAAAGGCCGCTGTATTGAGTAACCTGATTAAAAAATATGGCGAAATAGAAGAAATCCTGTTACACACCGGCCAGCATTTTGATGCCAATATGAGTGCCGTGTTTTTTGAAGAGATGCAAATTCCTGAGCCAAAATATAATCTAAATATTAAAGGCTTGTCACACGGAGCCATGACCGGGCGGATGTTAGAAAAAATAGAGGCCGTGTTACACAAAGAAAAACCTGATGGCGTGGTGGTGTACGGCGATACCAATTCTACTATTGCCGGGGCATTGGCAGCAAAAAAATATCATATAAAAGTCATTCATATAGAAGCGGGCTTGCGATCTTTTAAAATGAATATGCCCGAAGAAATAAACAGGATTTTAACCGACCGTATCTCGGATTTGTTGTTGTGTCCTACCAAAACTGCATTACAAAACTTAAATATTGAGGGGTTCAAAAATTTTCCCGTTAGAATTGTTAAATGTGGCGATATTATGAAAGATGCGGTGAACTTTTACAGCAGTATTTCTGACAATAAATCCAAGATTGTTAAAGCAAATGGCCTTAAAAAAAATGAATTTGTATTGGCTACTATTCACCGGCAGGAAAACACGGACAATTTAAATAATTTAACGAATATTTTTAAGGGCCTGGATGCTATTCATAAAAGATGTCATGTAATTGTACCGGTACACCCAAGGACACAAAAAAATATAAAAGATTATCGTATTAGCCATCAATTCACTGCTATTGCTCCGGTGGGGTATTTGGATATGCTGCAATTGCTTAAAAATTGTAAAATGGTAATTACCGATAGCGGCGGATTGCAAAAAGAGGCATATTTTAATGAAAAACATTGTATTATTGCCCGAAAAGAAACCGAATGGGTAGAACTGGTAGAAAACGGATTTGCCAAAATAACAGGTAGCAGTACCAAAAAAATGATAAAGGCTTATGAAGCATTTAATACAAAAATATCTGATTTCTCTATGAACCTTTACGGCAATAATGTTGGTGAAAAAATATATAAGGAAATAAAGAATTTAATCTAAAAATTTCCTGAATGATTTTAACTCAGTAGAAGTGAAAATTTATTCAATTATATGT